>Ga0316207_10000474_pt1 | contig 65262 bp, 54 predicted proteins | sample 6weekpyrite_MG_FD_204943 | JGI IMG/M metagenome (GOLD analysis project Ga0316207, IMG submission 204943) | Microbial mat bacterial communities from mineral coupon in-situ incubated in ocean water Damariscotta River, Maine, United States -... | ecosystem: Environmental > Aquatic > Marine >... | reverse complement strand
GCGATTGACTGATGATGTGTAAATTGGTTTATTGACCTGATCTTTACTTGCTGTTCTGACATGCCGATCACTCTTATGGAAATCCAGGCAGGCATCATTCCACTCAAGGCCGCAGTATTCGATTAGTTGTTTACTCCATAACTCCTGGTCTGAGACCAGTTCTTCATACTGTATATTCATTACCTCGATATTTAATGTTTCGGTATAATGCTTCATTAAGCTCTGATATAGGTTGTAATATCGTGCAAGTTTCCTTTGATTGTATGCGTAATAATGCAGGCCTGAAAATATTTGAAAATAAATCGACAGGCATGTGTCGAGTGGGTTGCGTGCACAGTGTATAATCCGTGCATTTGGGAAAAGCATCCTGATGAAGGGTATCAGTCTGAAATTGTCAGGCATTTTGTTAATGATTCTTTTATAAGGCTTGCCATCTGTTTCCTGAATTATCTTATTGCAATAATCACTGGATATTTCATGTAATTCTTGTTGCGTGAATGCAGCAAAGCAATCAGAAAACTTTTCAAGATATGGTTTGTGACGTATATAATCTAGTAAGTACTGGTTAATGAGATTGTTCTCGCCTATGCCATATATATCTGGGTGGCGATCCAGGATTTGTTCGACTAAAGAGGTTCCTGAACGAGGCATTCCCACCACAAAAACAGGTAGCTCCGACATGTTGTCAGATGAAGCCGCATCAGAGAATACGCTGCTGGTCAAGGATGAAACATTTTGCTCTAAAGTTTTAATTTGTTTCTCAAAAATATCATCACGTTCATCCCGGAGTTGATTTCCTTTTTCAAAAAAATTATAAGCTTTTTCATAGTCACCCGATTTGTCGTAATAGGCACCTAATTGAAAAAATAAACCATATAAGTCCTCATTTTTAGCCGTTGTTTTTGATATAAGCTTTTCGGAGAGTTGTACTGCCTGCTCAAGATTTGGTGTGTTTTTACATGCTTCCAGGTAACAAGCCATTAATACGGGTGAGACATTGTCAAGGTCGCCCTGTATAAAGGGCGTAACTATTTCTATAGCTTCGTCTTGCCTGTTGGTGTTTGTGTATATCTTTAGTAGTTCAACAAGAGCTCTCTCATTATCTGGATTTTTTTTCAGTACTGGCGCTAATAGTTTCTCGGCTTTATCAAACTCCCCGTATACAATCAGAACATGAACATGGTTCAATATATAGTCGACATTATGTGGTTCGAGTTCGACTGCTTTCTTATACGGCTCGGCTGCAAATGCAATATTACCGGATTTCTGGTAAGCAACCCCAAGATTGCTATATGAAGCCGCCTGTTTGGGGAGGAGTTTTGCAACGCGTTTAAAAACATTGATAGCACTCTGAAAATCCTGTACTTCAGAAAGCATTACGCCATATTCAGTCCACGTCTGAGTATTCTTTTTGTCCAGTCTAAGCGCATTTTTGTACATCACGCTGGCGTTTTTATGGTCGTTATTGCCTTTATGGTTTCTAGCTAGTGTTAGATAGATTGATGCTAAATTCTTAATAGCTCTGGTGTTGTTACTGTCTAGCTGAAGAGCTTTAGTGAAGCAGGAAACAGCATTGTTAAAATCATTTACCTCGATACTCAACTCGCCGAGAAGCAACCACGCGTCGATGTTAGCTGGTGTTTGCTGACATATCTGGATTAAGAGCGTTCTGGCGTCGTGAATTTTGTTCTCTTTGCGCAAGAGTTCCACTTGCCTGCGTTGTTTCTTATTAAGGTGTTTTAGTATAGTCATTAATGTTAATCGGGCGTTTTTTCAATGTATGTGAATATTAAGTTGCGTTCGTGTTATCTGTTTCATTGAGCGTTTCAATTAATGGTTCAATGTATATTGCATAGTTTTTCCAGCGGTCAATTGAAGAATGATAAATAGGTTTGTTGACCTGTTCCTGACTTGCTGTTTTTACTTGCCGCCTGTTTTTATGAAATAAAAGACATGCATCATTCCATTCAAGATTACAGTATTTCACAATTTCTCTACTCCAGAACTCCTGATTTTGCACTAATTTCTCATACTGTATATTTAACATTTCTATGCCGAGGTTATTCCGCATATGCTCCATGAGGCTGGTGTATGCGTTATAATATTCACCTAGTTTATTCAGGTTGTAAGCGTATGCGTGTGTTCCAGCAAACGTCTGAAAAAAAACTGACAGGCAGTTATCTAAAGGATTTCTCATGCAATGGATAATCCTGGCGTTTGGGAATAGTTTGTTTATTAGGATGAGATATTTGAAGTTATTTGGTACTTTGTTTGTTATCCGCAAATACTCATCAGAATCTGCTTTATTTCTTAGTGTCTCAAGATAAAAATCAGACATGGCTTCCATGTCACTTGACGTCATCTCTAGCAAGCATTCCGGAAACTTGTTTTTGGTTGTTGATGACGTAATGTATTTGTTCACAAATTGACTGATGGGGAGCTCTTCTCCAGTACCAAAAACAGACGGGTGTGTTGTTAAAATCTGCTCTACTAGTGATGTGCCTGAACGGGGCATGCCAACAATAAATACAGGACGCTCAGTGGTCTGTCTGGTCGACGCCATAGAATTGAACGTATTTAAGTCAAATGCAGATATCAGCTTTTGCATTTCCTGTAGACGGTTTTCATGCGCAGCAGGGTTAGTATCTTTTATTCTGTTGCCTTCAGAAAAGAACTTGAAAGCGGTTTCATATTCTTTCTTTTCATCAAAATATTTTCCTAGTAAAAAATAGGCACCAAACAACTCCTTTTTTTCTAGTTTGGTTTCTTTAAGCATCGCCTGTGCTAATTCGGCAGCTTCATCACAAGCGGATAGTTTTTTACAGACCTCTAGAAATCTTATTATAATTTTATATGGGATGTTGTTAGTGGGCCTGTCCGTATATGAATTCACTAATGTGATGGCCTCAGATGCTTTTCCTGTATTCGCATATGTGAGCAATAGTTCTGTTACGATTGTTGGGTTGTTTGAGTCCTGTTTAAAAAGATTATTGAGAATGGCCTCGGCGGAGCTATATTCACCATTAAAATTGAGTGTGCGTGCATAACTAAGCAGATACCTTGGATCATCTGGTTCCAGTTCGTGTGCTTTCGTATAATAGAAGCTGCTGCGTTCTATACCCGTTGTTTTTTCATATGCAAGACCAAGCAGGTAAAACAATGCAGCACTATTTGGCTGTAACGTGAGCGCTTTTTCCAGATAAGGGATGGATTTTATTTCCTCTCTGCAATCGATGAGTAGCGCGCTAAAACCACCTAGCACCTGTATATTATCCGGGTCCAGACTGAGAGCATTTGTGTATATCGCGTTGGCTTTTTCCTTCTCACCGGCTTCAATATGTGTTTGTGCCATTGCGTTATAAATAATAGCGAGCTTTTTTCTGGCTACATTATGTTTCTGATCGATGTGAAGTACTTTATTTAAACAGGTGACAGCATTCGCCTTGTCATTTACTTTTTGGCATAAGTCTGCCAGTAGTAGCCAGGCGTCCAAATTTCTTGGTGATCGCTGGCAAATTTCTACTAACTTTGACTGTGCCTCACTGATTTTTCCATTCGCAGATAATTTCTCTATCTGGAAACGTTGCTTTTTGCTGAGGGTGTTTTTGATCTGTGCTGACATATTTTCTTATGAATTTATGTGTGAAATATTTTACAGTATCACTGTCAAATTAATGACGCGTCTTCGCGTGTCTCCACTTCACCTTTTGTAAACCGTTAATAGAATTAAGAAAACAAATTCCTATTGACTACTTAAGTCAGTGTAGCAGTTTTCCCGTTTATCTATACCTATCTAAAGAAAAAACCCCTTCGTCCGCTGAATTGAATATCCCGGGAATCAAAGATTTTCTTTGATGTAGATATCCAGACGAGAATTATTTCGAAAATGACAACTTTGCATGCGGTAAGCAAATTTACTTTTGTGTTGATACTACTTATGTCCAGCATGGCTGTTCATGCCGCCTCGGTGTTGCCGCTTGGGCTAGAAAGGTTACTTTCTGATGCGGAAGCAGTATTCAACGGCCGTTGTATTTCAAACCAGGTTGAACGTGATGTGTACACTAACATGGTCGTCACCTACACGACCTTTGAGGTTATAGATGTAGTCAAGGGGCAGGTAAGTCAGACGCATACCATCAAGCAAATTGGTGGCTATCTTCAGGACAGTAACGTACATATGCGCTGGCCGGGCATTCCGAAATTCTCGGTGGGTGAAGAATATGTCATCTTCTTGCCGCCAAAATCAAATGTTGGTTTTTCAAGCCCTGTCGGTCTTGAGCAGGGTAAATTTTCAGTTCTGTCCGGTGATGCGGGTAAAGAAGTTACTAATGGCAAAGACTTTCAGCAGCTGACAAAGAACGTTGCTTCCAAAAATCTTGCTGTGGGTGTGGCTAGTAGAATTAATAAAAAGAATGCAGACAAGTTGTTGCGAAAACAGGTAAGTCTGACTGATTTCATGGAAACTCTACGCAATATGGAATCAGAAAAATGAGCGGCTTGCTGGGTTGTTTGCTCAGAAAAATCGCTGTTTATGCAACAGTCTTTTTTACCTGTGTGAATGCAGGTTATGCAGGTGGCCCATTAAGTCTTTTTTCGAATGCCCCGGTTGTTTACCCGAATGGCGGTACGAATATTGTACTTAACTATGATCGGGGTGATCTGGGTTCGCGTGATAACGCTACGGCTGATGCACTCGTGAATCAGTCTATTGCATTATGGAATAGCGTTAATACTTCAACACTGAATATGACACAGGGTAGCGACATCCCTGTTGATGTCATTGCATCAAATTATTCCACCTATGCGAATGATTTTTCAGATGGCATCAATCCGGTCATTTATGATGACGATGGTAGCATTATTGACAGTGTCCTCGGTGCGGGTATGAAAAATAGCGTGCTCGGTTTTGCCGGCTCAGCTTTTTTTACCAGTGGACCGGATGCCGGTAAGTTTGCTGAAGGTCGTGCTGTTATCAATGGTTTTTTCAGTATGTCTGATAACACACTGGTCGTAGTTATGGCGCATGAGATGGGCCATTTTATCGGTATGGATCATAGTCAACTGGATAATACGCAGGGTCTGGCCAGTTCAAACTATGTGCTGATGTACCCACAGGCATTCCGTACGCTGACATCACTACATGATGATGATATTCAGGCGGTGACAGGGCTGTACCCTGCGACCAACAAGGACACTAATTTCGGCACGATTACCGGTGACTTTCAGAATGCCGATACCTCCGCCAAACTTGGTGTTAATGTCTGGGTGCAGGAAACGAACTCAGGCAAGGTCTATAGCTGTGTTTCTGACTACCTTCTTAATGGTGATGGTGCTTTCAGTATTCTGGTGCCGCCTGGTACCTATACCATGCACGCCGAGCCGATTCAGTCGGGGTTTACTGGTGGATCCAGTGTTGGACCACATTCCGAAACCAGTGGTGATGCATCATTTGTTAATCCAATTACGCCGGTTGATTTTGAAGAGAGTGGCTCAACACCATTCGAATTTACTGTGACTGCCGGTTGTACGCGTGATATCACTTTTCTCGCCGATGGTAGCGGTACAGTCAATACTTCCTGCGGCACACCTCCGACAGCGAACGATGATACGCTTTCGGTTACTGAAGACACACCTGCAAACGGAACATTAACAGGCTCGCCAGCCAGTGCGGGTACGCTTTCTTATAGCATTGTCAGTAATGGCAGCAAAGGTACTGCTGTAATAACGAATGCAGCAACGGGAGCCTATACCTATACCCCAGACCTGAATGAGACTGGCTCAGACAGTTTCACCTTCAGGGTAACTGAAGATGGTAGCGAGATTTCTGCACCTGCAACTATTTCTGTCACCATTAACGGCGCTAATGATGCACCAGTAGCCAGTAATAGTAATATAACGGTGACGCAAGGCCTGTTTGCTACAGACACTGCTTCGGCAACTGATATTGATGGTGACAGTCTGACTTATAGTATTAGCGTTCAGCCCACAAAAGGTATTGTATCTATAGATAGCAATACGGGTGAATTTACCTATACCTCAAATGCGGATGCAGGTGCAGACAGTTTTACCTTCCAGGTTGACGATGGTAATGGTAGCACTGATACAGGTGTTGTATCGGTAACGATTGATGCCAATCCGTTAGTCGCGATTACACCTGACCTGAGCAGTCCTCGTGGTCAGGGCGCTGCAATTACATTCACCGCTGCCGCAAATAGTAGTGGTAGCTTTGAATATACCTATTACTTTAATGGTCCGTCTTCCAATAACCAGTGGATTATCGTTAAACCACGCTCTGCTGTGGATACCTGGACCTGGAATACCGGTGCGGCAGATGTCGGTGAAAATCGTATCCAGGTGCAGGCGAATGCCGCGAACGGGTCCACCTATGCTTTCAATATAATTTCTTATACGGTAGCCGAACAGAATAATCCACCGGTAGCCGTTGGTGACACGCTCATAGTGACCGAGAATGCCAGTGTCAGTGCTGATCTGAGCGCATCAGATATTGACGGCGATTCACTCATCTACAGCATCACGGTGCAGCCAACACTGGGTAGCATTGCGTTTAGTGCGCTTAAAGGTAGTTACACCTATACCTCGACGGGAGGCACAGGGGCAGACTCTTTTACCTATCAGGTCAGTGACGGCAATGGAGGTACCGATACCGCGGTGGTGAACATCACTGTTAATCCGCCTGCCGCAAATCAAGCGCCGGTTGCCAGCGATGCTTCAATAAGCCTGGTAGTCAATGAAAGTGCCAGTGGCACGGTGTCCGCAACTGATCCGGATGGAAATCCGTTAACTTACAGTGTCACTGTGCAGCCTTCGCTGGGAACGATTAGCATGAATGCCAGCAATGGTAGTTATACCTATGTCTCAACAGGTGCAACAGGTAATGACAGTTTTACTTATCAGGTGAGTGATGGTCAGGGTGGTACGGACACAGGCGTAGTTAGTGTTACAGTATTGAGTGTTGCCAGTGTCAGTATTTCAGCTGATATTGCCAGCCCGGGCAATGTTAATACTGCCATCACATTTACCGCAGCAGCGAATGGTGTTGGCCCCTTTGAATATGTCTATTATCTGAATGGTCCGGGGACGGGCAATAGTTGGCGTATTGTGAAACCACGTAGTGCAACGACTAGCTGGTCATGGGTACCTAGTGTGGAAGATATTGGTACCAGTAATCTACAGGTGCAGGTATTTTCTGCTTCAGGACAGGTTTTTGCCTTTACGACAGCTAGCTATGATGTTGCTCAGCAGAACAATGCGCCGGTTGCCAGTGACGGAGTGCTCAGTGTGACTGAGAATGCCACAACCAGTGGTACTGTCGTAGCGAGTGATCCCGACGGGGATGCGCTGAGCTTTTCAGTCACTGTACAGCCAACGCTGGGAACAGTATCCATGAGTTCATCTGGCTCCTATACCTATACATCAACGGGTGGCCAGGGTGCCGATAGTTTTACCTTCAGTGCCAGTGATGGTAACGGTGGTACTGATACAGGCGTAGTGAATATTAGCGTCAATGCACCGGCTCCAAACAATGCACCAGTAGCCAACGACGGCATACTCACCGTGGTCACGCTGCAAAGTGCAGCGGATACCGTTACGGCCAGTGATGCCGATGGTGATTCACTCAGCTACAGTGTCAGCGTGCCGCCAGCATCCGGTACAGTCAGCATGGATCCCGTTAGTGGTGACTACACTTATACGTCGAGCGGTGCCGCTGGTATGGACAGTTTTACGTTTGCGGTCAGTGATGGCAACGGTGGTGTTGATACCGGTACAGTGAACATAACGGTCATCGCCGGTCCTGATGTCTCAATTACTCCGGACGTCGCGAGTCCTCAGACGCAGGGCGGTAGTATTAGCTTTACTGCGGCAGCGAATGCCTCTGGGCCTTTCCAGTATGCCTTCTTTTTTAATGGACCAGGAACAGGCAACACCTGGCGTGTCGTCAAGTCACGTTCCGATGACGATGCCTGGACCTGGGAGCCTGATAGCGATGATATCGGTGATAGCCAGCTCCAGGTGCAGGCCTTTGATGTGAATGGCGCCCTGTATGCCACAACAACTATCCTTTATACGATTCAGTAACAGGCCCTTCAACGCATCATAAAAACATTAGAAATGAACGTCATTAATTCGTTAATAATTATAATGAATTTCTGAAAATATAGTGAATAAATCAATAAAAACATATGCATACAGTATTTTGTATTTGTTTTGCCAACCGCCTTTTTAAGTCAAAATTCCCCTAAAGGTTTAACCGGTACAGTCGTTAACACTACTGGAGGCGGTAAATGCATCCATTTTGAGACGCATATCCGCTAGAGATAAACCTGCCCCTTGGCGTTGTATATATAAGACAACTACAGGGGATATCAGGAGATAAACATGCCACAAATTATTAATACTAATATTGCGTCTTTGAACTCCCAGCGTAATCTGGACCGTTCACAAACGCAGTTAGGTGTTGCACTGCAGCGCCTCTCATCAGGTCTGCGCATTAACAGCGCGAAAGACGACGCGGCGGGTCTCGCGATTTCTGAACGATTTACTACTCAGATTCGTGGTATCAACCAGGCGATTCGTAACTCAAACGACGGTATCTCACTTGCTCAGACAGCTGAAGGTGACTTGGCTCAGGTGACCAACAACTTACAGCGTATTCGTGAGCTGGCGGTACAGTCAGCCAATGCCACGAACTCGGCTTCTGACCGTGCGGCGCTGCAACTTGAAGCGGGTCAGCTGATTTCAGAAATCGATCGTGTTGCAAGCACATCAGCATTTAACGGTGTTAAGTTGCTTGATGGTACCTTCGCTAGCCAGCAGTTCCAGGTGGGTGCGAACTCAGGTGAAACGGTGACAATCACCAACATCGATAGTTCACGTACCGATGATCTGGGTACTACATTCGGTGCCACACTGAATATCGCCAGCGCATCAGATGTTTCTGCTAACTTTGCCAGTGGAGACCTGACCATTAATGGTACAACTGTCAATGCAACAGCGGATGCAGCAGCGATTGCCACTGCCATTGCTGCAATTGATCCTGCATTGAGTGCGACAGCACAGAACGTACAGACCGTTAACTTTACCGATGTAGTCGGTAACGCAACAGAGCTGACCGCCGGTGCGGGTGCAACTCCAGGTGTTACCACTCTGGGTGCTGCAATCACCAACTTTGATTTTGCGGGTGGTGACTCGGCCTCATTCGTGGTTGATGCAACAACGGTCACGCTTGATCAGAACTATGGCAACATCGCAGGTGTTGTTACTGCCGTTCAGAATCAGCTGGGTGGTACTTTCTCTGTCTCTGAATCAGCAGGCGTCGTGTCTATTGCGACAACAGCAACGGGTTCAGGTATCGCTGCACCAGCAGTTAATACCTTTAATGGTAATGCTGATGGTGGTGATGCTGACGGTGTTGTCACAGACTTCGCAACCGGTACAGTGACCACTGCTGGCGTTGATGTGGTTGCTGCCACTGTTGATCTGGGTGCATTTACCGCTGGTGTTGATACCGATAATGATTTCACTTTCTCACTGACGTTTGATACGGGTGATGCGGGTGAATCACTGGTTGTTGGTGGTAACATCACAGGTACCAACGCGTTATCTGCTGCTGGTCTTTCCGCTGAGTTTGTTACTGCTGGCTTTACTGCCAATGGTGCTGGTACTGTGGCTGGTTATACGCTAGATCTGGGCGGGCAGGCGAGCATTACGGCTGCAGTTACTGCGGGCTCGTTAACTGTCCAGCGTGCTGACGGTGATAACTTCACTTCGGTGCAGGCTTCTGCTGGCTTTACGACGACAACTGCAGACTTTGCCGCGATTCCTGCTGCGTCTGTTGATGGCGTCGAGGCAGTTGCCGAGGTCTTTACCGCAAATACGCCGTCAACCATTACGGATTTCTCGGTTGATACGGTTTCATTCGATGTGTCTGATGGTACGAACACAACTTCCATCACACTGAATGCAGACTACACCAACCTGGCGGGTGTCGTGGGTGCTATCAATACGCAGATCGCTGCGGACGGTGGTCCTGCTGACGTCACAGCCAGTCTGGATGGTTCAAACAACCTCGTGTTTACCTCTAACACACCAAGTGATGTAACGATTTCAACATCCAACTATAACGGTAATGTTGATGGTAACATCGGTACACAGGCTGACTTTGTTGGTACACCAACAACACTGGCTGGTACAGATGGTGCGAGTTTCAACCTGTCTGTCAATGGCACTGCACTGGATTTCAGTACAGTAGGTGCTGATGGCACTATCACAACTGCTGAAATTGCTGGTCTGGTGAATAATGTTTCTGGCCTGTCAGTCAGCAACATCTTGGGCGCATCGTTTGATGTCACTTCAGCGGATGGTAGCAACATTGTCTTCGTTGAATCAGGTGCTGAGTCAGCCGCTGAAGGTCTGGCTGGTGATGGTAGTACAACCGCCTTCACAACGACCTTACGTGGTCAGATTACCTCAATCACTAGCGCGAACAGCGAACTGGTCATTGCCGGTAACACCCCCACCAATGCCGGTACTGGCATTACAGCGCAGACTGTTGCGGTTGATACGACTACTGCGATTGGTACGACTATCACTAACACTGATATCTCAACGGTAGCGGGTGCTAATGCGGCACTGTCCTCTGTGGACGCGGCGCTGACAACAGTCAACAGCAACCGCGCGTCTCTGGGTGCGATTCAGAACCGCTTCGAGTCTGTTGTTGCCAGTTTGTCAACATCGTCTGAAAACCTGAGTGCTGCGCGTTCACGAATCCGTGACGCTGACTTTGCTCAGGAAACAGCCGCGTTGACTCGTACGCAGATTCTGCAACAGGCTGGTGTCTCCATCCTGTCACAGGCTAACTCTTTACCACAGTTAGTATTGAGTCTGCTGCAGTAAGTGGATGAAAAACTTGCCCGGAGATTTTCTCCGGGCATTGTTTCCACATTGTTTTAGGTGGGTTTGGTTATGGTTACTGAAATTACAAACAGATTATCAATACCGGTATCTCAGACTACCGGTTCTGGTGCTTCCCAGGTACGGCAAGAACCTGCCGATCAGGGGCAAGCTACTTCCCAGCAGCAGGAAGTACAAGGAACGTCCCCCCAAACATCTGCTTCTACACAGCTTACTGAGGCCGTCAGTAACATCAATAATTATGTACAGAACGTGAATCGCGATCTGCAGTTTAGTATTGATGAGACGACCGAACGAGTAGTGATTAAAGTGCTTGATTCTACTACGGAAGAAGTGATTCGAGAGATTCCTTCTGAGGAAGCATTAGCACTGGCGAGGTATCTTACTGAGCAGCAGGAAACAGAATCTACTCAGCCGGAAGGTTTGATTATTCAGGTTCAGGCCTGAGTAATTCTTGTCAGGCCAATTTTGGCCTTGAACTTGCATATGTCTGGTTGATAACCATCAACTAAGGGTAGATATGGCTTCAATCTCATTTTCAGGTCTAGGTTCAGGTATCGATACCGGAGCGATCGTTGATACGCTGGTGGCTGCCGAGCGTGATCCTGCTGAAGCACGTCTCGATTTCGATGAGGCAAACGCCCAGGCAAACCTTTCTTCCTTTGGTAACTTAAAAAGTTCTCTGTCATCCTTGCAGGGAGCGATTAGTGGTTTGACAACCACGGCATCCTTTAATCGTCGTTCTGCCACTGTGGCTAATACAGATCTTTTCACTGCCGCGACTAATTCACTGGCCGAACCCGGCAGTTTCAGTGTAAAAGTCAATACACTTGCTGCAGCGCAGTCACTCGCAACCGATGCAGACAGTGCTTTTGAAGATCTGACCGATGCGATTGGTACCGGGACGCTGAGCTTCGAATTTGGTACTTTTTCAGGTGGCACATTTACTGCTGACCCGGACAAGGCTGCGGAAAGTGTCACCATTGCCGCAGAAGACAACACTGTACAGGGCGTTCGTGATGCTATCAATAATGCCAATATCGGGGTAACAGCATCCATTATTAATGATGGCAACGGATTTCGTTTACTCATCAGTTCTGAAGAGTCAGGTTTATCGAATACATTAAAAATTACCGTAAGTGATGATAGCGAAGGCACGGATACCGATACGAATGGACTTTCATTACTTGCCTATGATCCAGAGGCCGCAGTTGATGACGGCCAGAATCTCACGCAGACAGTTGCCGCAGCGGATGCCAGTGTTGATATTAATGGTTTGAATGTAACCAGAAGCTCCAACACGGTAACAGGTGCGATTGATGGTGTTACGTTAACACTCAGAGACACTTCCGCTTCCGCCACAACACTGACAGTAAGTAATGACATTACCGCCGTAAGTGAATCAATTGGTTCATTTATTGAGAATTTTAACGCTTATGCCACGTTCATTGATGCAGCCACGGGTTTTAATGCTGATACTCAAACCGGTGGTATTCTCATTGGTGACTCTACTGTGCGTGCAGTCGATTCGGGTGTCCGTAATCTGCTTTCGCAAACATTTGGTAATGCTACTCAGAATTCGCTGGCGCAAATCGGTATTACTACAAATGATGATGGCACATTAAATATTGACACCACTAAAGTTGGAACGGCACTACAGACCGATTTTGATGGCGTCACAAGTCTGTTTGCTGCAACAGGCCAGCCTTCTGATTCGTTTACAAACTTTGTTTCCTTTGGCGCTAATACTCAGGAAGGCAACTATGATGTTGTCATAGACCAGCTGGCAACTCGTGGCAATTTCCAGGGTGAGACAGGTGTTACCAATGTTACTCTGGGTGCCACGAACAAGAGCTTTTCATTCACCGTAAATGGTGTCAGTACGGATACCATCGAATTAACAGAAGGCGTCTACGATGATAACGCAGAACTTTCATCATTGGCGGCCGAAATTCAGTCAAAAATCAATGCTGACGAAAACCTGCAGGCACAGGGTATTTCTGTTACTGCCAGTTATGATTCAGCTACTAGTCGCTTTGTTATTACTTCTTCTGAATTTGGTAGTGGCTCCAGTGTCGCGATTAACTCGCAGAATAATGATCTGGGTTTAACAACATCAGGGGTTGCTACTAGCGGTGTTGATGTATCAGGCACAATTGGTGGTGTCGCAGCAACAGGTAGCGGTCAGTTACTACTTGCGAGTGGTAATGCCGCTGGGCTTGTCATTGAAATCACGAGCGGTAACACAGGTGCCAGGGGTAGCGTGAATTTTACTCGTGGTGTGGCTGATCGTCTGAATACCTTAATTGGTAATTTTCTTGACGATGATGGTCTGGTGGAGTCTCGTATTTCAGGTTTTGAAAATGATATTGAAGAAGTTGCAGTGGAGCGTGACGCGTTAGGCAGACGTATTACGCAACTGGAGGCACGACTGCTTAGGCAGTATACAGCATTGGATTCACTGGTCGCATCATTGCAGGCAACGAGTGAATTTCTAACGCAACAATTAGATGCGCTACCTTCTATTAACATCGGTGGACGCAATTAATGAAGCCAGGATTCTAGTATTTATCGACAGATATAATGGTAAAGAAGAAGAACATGATGTCGATAACAAGGGTAAGGAAGATATAACACGTGTATATAGCACAAAAAAACTGAGGTGTTGTAGAGATGAATCGTTCAGGTATGCATAGTGGGTTAAACCAGTATAAGAAGATCGGTGTACAGGGTAGCGTAGAAAGTGCTTCACCACATCGGTTAATACAAATGTTGATGGAAGGCGCATTAGACAAAATATTTGCTGCCAAGGGTTTTATGGAGCGAGGCGAAGTTGCCAATAAAGGTGAGTACATTTCCTGGGCTATCAGCATCATTGACGGCTTGCGTGTTAGTCTGGACAAGAATCTGGACAATGACATTGTAAAAAATCTGGATGCGTTATATGAATATATGAATGCCTGTTTACTCGAAGCAAATGTTAAGAATGATCCTGCAAAACTTGATGAAGTTGCGGGTCTTATGCATGAAATCAAGACAGGCTGGGATGGTATTGAAGATGAAACCCAGCAAAAAACAGTCACTGAACAAGCACGTGTCAGGGTCGGCGTGTAATCAATGAACGTTGTTTCGATTGACAAACTCTGGAGTGAAATCGAAACACTCACTACTGCATTGCAGTTCCATGCTGAAAAACGTGACTGGGATAAACTTTTAGCTGTGCATACACAGCGTCAGAATCTGATTGTGAGATTATTTAGGGTCAATAAAGATCAGTATGATCTGAAAACCCGCTTACTAAAGTTACTGAGTAAAGAAAAAGACCTGTTGTCTGTCTGTAATGACGAGAAGCGTGCCGTTGCAGATGAAATCATGTCTCTGCGTAAAAACCGCCAGGCGGCACAATCCTATTCGCAGACCTGAAGCTTCACTCAGCCCTTACAAGGCCTGTTTAATGGCCTCTTCATCTAAAAAGCTGGCATTTAACTTGCTGCACTTCTATAAAGTATAAATAACCAAACGTTTTCTGACGCTTTTTCTGGTGCATGGGATCTTGAATATGAGTGATGCAAGTAATAACCATCTTGGCAGTGAAATTAAATATGAAGCCAGGTTGCCGATTACCTGGAAACAGGCCCCCGAGACCCTGACCGATCATATGCTGGCTCAGTATAACGAGCAAAACGAAAAATACCTGCGCATTATCTCTATTCTGAATGAGTATCCTGTAGATACTCATGACGACCATGCCAGTGTCGATTTTAAACTGAGTATCATGCTGGATCTGCTCGGCGAATTGCTGGCGACACATTTGATGGTGCCGGCAAAATCTGATGTACGCATTGGTGCGATGGGTATGGAATGGCTGTCAACAGGTACACGTGTGCCAACAAAGGGCTCACGTATTCTGATTGATCTCTATATGCATCATCAATATCCGCGCCCGGTTATCATCCCGGCAGAGGTCAAGGCAGTTGTCTCGAATGATGATGGTTATCGCTGCGTGGTGAAATATATTGGTTTTTCGACATCGGTCTGCGAGCTGTTTGAAAAGGTTATCTTTACCCATCACCGCCGTGCTATTGCTCAGGCGCGTCAAACTTAAGCCCCCATAAATCCGACACTGCTCACATTTGGTATATTTTCTGACTAGGTTTCTGGCTAAATGTCGGATTGTTGTCTAATTTTATTGTTACGATAACTCATTGTAATATACGATTATTCCTATTCCCCTCCAATAATATTGTGCCAATATTTTGACATTTGATGTTCTCGGTGCTTAACTTTTGTTAGCTGTGTCAAGAATTCGTAATATCAGCATAATCGAATATAGTTTCTTGACGTTTACAGAACAAAAAATATAACCGAGCGGGATTACACCATATGTCATCAAAAGTCATCGTTATCGATAACGATACTATACGGCGCGAAAAACTCGTCGCTGTGTTTGAATTCCTCGAGACCGGTCAGGCCAGTGTCGTTGATTCTGATAGCTGGCAGGCCGAGATTGATGAGCCTGCGGATTTATTGTGCGTCCTGATTGGTGAGTGCGGTACAGACACTCGCCTTGAAGAAATTCTCAAAATTCTGTCAGCACTGGAAGATGATATCCCGGTCATCTTAATGCAAAACGCCGACAACGAATCTGTCCTGAATAGCGAAGCAGCTGCTGGGGTAATGGGACAGATCGCGCTACCACCAAGATATGAAGAACTCACCAGCGCCCTGAAAAAGGCACGTATTTATCGAGAAACGCATCGTCAGGAAGATAAGCAACGTGGCGTCACCTTGTTTCGTAGTCTGGTGGGTAATAGTCGTGCGATACGGCATGTCAGAAAACTGATTGAGCAGGTTGCCGGCTCGAATGCCAATGTGCTGATTCTCGGTGAGTCTGGTACTGGCAAGGAAGTGGTCGCACGTAATCTGCATTACAATTCCAGTCGCCGTGACAAACCATTTGTACCGATTAACTGTGGTGCCATTCCCGGTGATCTGCTGGAAAGCGAACTGTTTGGTCATGAAAAGGGTGCCTTCACAGGTGCTATTACTTCACGCCAGGGGCGTTTTGAAATGGCCCAGGGCGGCACACTGTTTCTTGATGAAATTGGTGATATGAGCCTGAATATGCAGGTAAAACTGCTACGTGTATTACAGGAACGAACATTCGAACGAGTTGGTAGTAATAAGAGTATTGACGCAGATGTACGTATTATTGCGGCGACACATCGTGATCTGGAAGAGCGCATCAGTACCGGTGATTTTCGTGAAGACCTGTTTTATCGCCTGAATGTCTTTCCCATCGAGATGCCGCCATTACGCGCTCGAACCAGTGATATTCCTTTATTAGTGAATGATCTGATTACGCGTTTTGAAAATGAAAAACGTGGTTCGGTGCGCTTGACGCCCGCTACGATGATCTCTCTGTGTCAGTATCACTGGCCTGGTAATGTCCGTGAGCTTGCCAATCTGATCGAACGCCTGGTTATTCTCTACCCGTACGGGGTTGTAGACCTGCCCGATTTACCGGAGAAATTCCGTATACAGGGTATTCAGGATAGCGATATTGCTGAAATGAATGCCAAGGATGCTATTGATGATGAAGGCCTGGGTGGACGTTATCATGAGGCGCGCTTGCCTCAGGAAGGGTTTGATTTGAAAGAGCATCTGAATAATCTTGAGTGCGGTTTTATCAAACAGGCCCTAGATGAGGCCAATGGCGTGGTGGCGCATGCCGCCAAGCGTCTCAACATGCGTCGTACAACATTGGTCGAAAAACTGCGTAAGTACAATCTTCAGCGTAACGACGAAGCGTCGAACTTTTGACAAATTTCCGACACTGAAATAGCACTCCATTTCTAACCTTCTGTTTTTAAAGCATTCTATGTCCTTAGGCATGCTTCTTGCTCTTAGTCATGACATTACTATTAATGACGACTTTGGAGCACATCGCAGATGGCGGTTCTCGCAAATAGCAAGCTAGAAGAGTTACATGATGCTTTCAGCATGTTTAACGAAGTATCAAAACAGCTTGCCTCATCCTATGAGGATCTGGAAAGCCGTGTCGAAACACTGAATGATGAGCTGGCACAAGCTCATGATGCACGCCTCGAAGAACTCACTGAAAAAGAACGTGTCGCCGACAGACTGGCATCGTTACTGAAGGCTTTGCCGGCTGGCGTCGTAGTGCTGGATAGCGAAGGTTATATTCAGGAAGCCAATCCACAGGCAATCTCATTACTTGGTGAGCCACTTATTGGTCTGCTTTGGCGTGAGGTTATTGCACGTGCCTTTGCGCCACGCTCTGATGATGGTCATGAAGTTTCTTTAAAGGATGGTCGTCTAGTCAGTATTTCAACACAGTCATTAGGTTCAGAACCTGGACAGATCATTCTGTTGCAGGATGTCACCGAAGCACGCGCATTGCAGGCACGCCTGAGTCAGCACAAACGTCTCACCGAAATGGGTGAAATGACAGCCAGTCTGGCACACCAGATTCGCACGCCTCTTTCTTCAGCGTTGCTGTATGCATCGCAGCAGACCAGCAAAACAATTAGTGATGAAAACAGGGTGCGTTTTTCCAGCAAGATCGTCGCATCACTGCGTCACCTGGAAAGTCTGGTTAATGATATGTTGTTGTTCGCCAAAGGAGACAGCCTGATCAAGCAGCAGGTTACGGTAAGTGACCTTATACTGATGCTCGATAACACGGTTGAACGAGTGGTACATGACTGTCACTTTGGTATCAATGTTGACAGCGGTATTGAGACCTTATCGATGCAACTCAATCAACAGGCAATGATCGGTGCGTTGGCAAATTTAATTGAAAACGCGACACAGCATGGTGATGACTCAATGGATATTCGAGTCAACATTAGCCGAACAGAAGATGTTAATGGCCACGATGCGCTGTTAATTGCTGTGCAGGACAACGGCCCAGGTATTCCTCAGGATGTGCTACAGCGCATCTTTGATCCCTTCTTTACCACACGCATGAAAGGCACAGGGCTCGGTCTGGCTGTCGTACAGGCTGTCGCTCGGGCACACAATGGCGCGGTGTGGGTTGAATCAGAAATCGGTTCGGGTACGACATTCACGCTGTGTATTCCAGTCCTGGAACAGGTTGAAAACGCTACTCACAATGAACTGTTAGCAGGAGAAGTAAATGAGTAAGACGAAAGTACTGGTAGTCGAAGATGACAATGATCTACGCGATGCGCTCAGTGACACACTGATGCTGGCCGGGTATATCGTACTTCAGGCCGATGATGGTAACACTGCACTCGAGTTACTCGGGAACGAGCAGGTTGATATTGTTATCAGTGATGTGCAAATGAAGCACATGGATGGCCATACCTTGTTGAAGAAGGTAAAGACACGCAACCCACAACTTCCTTTTCTGCTAATGACCGCCTACGGCACAATCGAAAAAGCAGTAGAAGCCATGCATGATGGGGCCGAGGATTATCTGGTCAAGCCTTTCGAAGCAGAAGTACTTGTTAATATGATCGAACGTTTTGTTTCGGTTTCAGAGCAGCACACTGACTATATTGCTGTAGACCCGGTTAGTGTTGAGCTTTATAAGCTGGCTCAGAAAGTAGCAAAGAGTCATGCAACGGTGATGATTACGGGGCAGAGTGGAACCGGAAAAGAAGTTCTGGCTCGTTATATCCATTCTGCATCAGATCGTGCCGATCAGTCATTTGTTGCAATTAACTGTGCCGCGATTCCAGAGAACATGCTTGAAGCCACCTTGTTTGGTTATGAAAAAGGTGCCTTTACCGGTGCCTACAAGGCAAGTCCAGGTAAGTTTGAACTAGCTAATGGTGGCACATTATTACTAGATGAAATTTCAGAAATGGACCTGGGCCTGCAGGCAAAAATCCTTCGCGTGCTACAGGAAAAAGAAGTGGAACGCCTTGGGGGTAATAAACTCATCGATCTGGATGTGCGTATTCTGGCAACATCTAATCGTAATATGCAGGAAGAGGTCAGACAAGGTCGTTTCCGTGAAGATCTTTTCTATCGTCTTAATGTCTTTCCACTGGCTATCTCATCATTACGTGACAGAAAAGCAGACATTCTACCGATAGCTGAAAAAATTGTTTCAGCCTCATCATCAGGCAATATTGCAATAGCAAAAGAAGCAGCCGCAACACTTTCATCGTATGACTGGCCTGGTAATGTCAGGGAGCTTGATAATGTCATGCAGCGCGCATTAATACTGAGTGATGGCAAAACCATTACATCGGATCATCTGATTTTCGAAAAACTATCGGCAGAAACACAGTCGCCACAGCCCGAGACAATTGACGTGGCTTCAGCCGAAACGCTGCAAGACGATGTGCGCAAACATGAGCAGAACATGATTCTAGATGTATTAAAAAATTGTCTTGGCAATCGCAAGATGGCTGCAGAGCAACTGGGTATTAGTCCTAGAACTTTACGTTACAAAATAGCTCGGCTTAAAGAAGCTGGTATTGCTATTCCATAAACTCATTTTGGTATTTGAACGTTAAGAGGTACAGAGGTCATGACACAGAACAATATTAATGACTTACTAGCACAAATGCGGTCTATGGCTGAAATGGCCAAAGGTCCAGAAAACGCTAACGCTGCGCAGAATGATCCTATGAAGCCTGATTTTGGCGCAATGCTGAAATCGGCTATTGATAACGTCAATGAAACCCAAATGGAAGCGGGTGCTCTGAAAAAAGCGTTCGAAATGGGTGATCAGAATGTGGATATCGCAGAAGTCATGATTGCTGTACAGAAGGCGGGTATTTCATTCCAGGCGATGGTGCAGGCTAGAAACCGAATTGTTTCTGCGTACCAAGATGTAATGAATATGCCAATTTAAAAGCTATAGAGAAGGTTTCGTAACATGGCACTAGTAAAAACAGAAAATGTCGCAACTCAATTTACGGGATTTAGTGGGCTACCCTTATTGAGACAACTGGGCCTGATGATAGGTCTGGCTGCTAGCGTAGCCGTTGGTGTATCAGTCGTCATGTGGGCGCAGACGCCAAATTATCGGTTGCTATTTAACAGTGTTGATGCAGAAGAGGTCGCGCAAATTGTAGATACTCTGCAAAAGTCTGGAATCGAACATAAAATTGATGAGGCAACTGGTGGTGTCTGGGTGCAGGGTGATCAGGTTCATGATGCCAGATTAAAACTTGCTAATCAGGGGCTCTCTGGTGGCGCTGCTGGTGGTTACAAATTGATGGACGAAGATCAGGGTTTTGGCGGCAGCCAGTTTATGGAAAAAGTACGCTACCAGCGTGCACTCGAGTCTGAACTGGCACACACAATTACCACTATCAATAATGTAAAGAGTGCACGTGTGCATCTGGCGATGCCCAAGCAATCAGTATTTGTCCGCAATCGCCAGAAACCAAGTGCTTCCGTTGTCGTAACACTGATGGCTGGTCGCACGCTACAGGAACAGCAGACACAGTCAATCATTAACCTGGTATCCACAGGTATTCCTAATCTTGAAGCAAAACATGTCACTGTTGTTGATCAGGCAGGTCGATTGCTATCGGGTGATAATTCTGATGATGCGATGACCTTCAGTACTAAGCAACTAGGCTACAAGAAAAAGCTTGAAGATGGCTATTCCAAACGTATCGAACGAATCCTGTCCCCCATCGTGGGTGTTGGTGGTGTGAATGCACAGGTCAATGCTGATCTCGACTTCACCATGACCGAACAAACACAGGAAAGTTTCAATCCGGACCTTGCTGCGGTGCGCAGTGAACAAATTTTTGAAGAATCAGGCAAGGCTATTTTGCAGGCCGCAGGCGTACCTGGTTCATTAACCAATCAGCCACCAGAGGCAGGACAGATTAATGCAGCTGGGAATGCAAATGACGCAGCAAATGCTGCGTCCACAGCTGGCGGTAATTCACGCAAGCGTGCGGTGCGGAATTATGAAATTGATAAAACCATAAGTCACACTACGATCAACGCAGGAAATGTGCGGCGCTTATCAGTCGCCGTATTGATTGATGATAAAAAATCATTTGATGGGAATGGTGAAGTGGTCAGCACAGCATTCACTCCAGAAGAGATTGCAACCTTTAATGCTCTGGTAAAAGAAGCGATTGGCTTTAACGGGCAGCGTGGTGATACGGTACAAATTTCAAACGTATCATTTTCCAAACCGCAGGCGCCAGAGGCATTGCCAGAACCATCTTTGCTTGAACAACCATGGGTTATGGATTTAGGTAAACAGGCTCTTGGCGCGTTGGCAGTAATCCTCCTGATATTTGGTGTACTCAAGCCAGTATTAAAAGAACTTGCGGCAAAGGGTGTTGAATCAAAACAACTGGCAGTTGCAGCAGTCGAGCCTAACGATGATGATCAAATCGTCATGAATGAAGGCGCAGTTCAAAAGCAACTGGATAATGTGGCAGCCTCACAATATGAAAATAGTATGCAGACTGTTAAGTCTATGGTGGCACAGGATCCGCGTCGTGTTGCCCAGGTAGTCAAGACGTGGGTCGGTGATGAAGAATAACGGGTAACAAGGTTATGGATATGCTTGAACGTGCAGCAGTGTTATTGATGAGCCTCGGCGAAGAAGGTGCTACCGAGGTGTTACGTCATATGGGCCCCAAGGAAGTACAGAAACTTGGACTTGCAATGGCAGAGCTACGCAATGTCACAAAGAAAGAAGTAACAGATGTTCTCGGTAGCTTTGTAGACATCGTTGAAGAACAGACCTCAATGGGGGTCGGCAATGAAGACTATATTCGCAAGGTGCTGGTTAATGCACTCGGCGCTGATAAAGCGGGTGGCGTGATTGACCGCATCCTCCTCGGCGGTAATAGTAAAGGCCTTGAACAGCTCAAATGGATGGATGCCAGACAGATTGCTGAATTGATTCGCACCGAGCACCCGCAGATAATTTCTATTATTCTCGCTTATCTTGATAGTGATCTTTCCGCTGAAGTTATTGCCTTATTCCCTGAAAAAGTTCGTGTCGATATCGTTATGCGTATTGCGACACTTGATGGTATTCAGCCTTCTGCCTTGCAGGAATTGAATGACATTATGGAAAAACAGTTCTCCGGGAATTCTACAAGCAACATCAAGTCGTCTACGGTTGGTGGTGTGAAAGTCGCAGCAAATATACTTAATAATATGGATGGTGGTATTGATAGCGGCATCATTGAAGAGGTTAGTGACGTTGATCCTGATCTTTCACAACAACTACAGGATAATATGTTTGTCTTCGATAATATGATTGAAATCGATGACCGCGGTATTCAGCTTGTGTTGCGTGAAATCTCTACTGACACGCTTATTGTTGCCCTTAAGGGAGCAGATGAATCTCTCAAAGAAAAAATCTTACAAAATATGTCGAAGCGTGCATCTGAAATGATGCGAGATGATCTTGAAGCCAAAGGACCTGTGAAACTCAGTGAAGTAGATGCGGCGCAGAAGGAAATTCTCGCTGTCACACGCAGAATGGCAGATTCGGGTGAGATATCGATAGGTGGTAAGGGTGAAGAGTACGTTTCCTGATGAGTCATGATGAGATGAGTTCTGATTATAAAGCCTGGCAATTACCTGATATGGCTGGTGGCTCACATGAAAGAAATGATGGGCTTGTTACAGCAGATCAAATAGAGGTCTTGCAAAAACAGGCTTATGAGGAGGGCTTCGCGAAAGGGGAACAGGATGGCCTTCGGTCAGGGCAGCAACAACTCACCAGCCAGATAAATAATTTCACAAGAATGATAAATCAGCTATCAACACCGGTTAAACAGATAGATGAGGAAGTCAGTGATCAGCTCGTTAAACTGGCGATTACGATTGCCCAGCAACTCATTCGCCGTGAGATAAAATCAGATCCTGGCCAAATTATTGGTGTTGTACGTGATGCTGTAAATGAATTGCCCGTTACCGCAAGAAAAGTCAGCGTCTATTTACATCCAGACGATGCGTCACTGGTGCGCGAATCATTAAAAGTCAACGATTCAGATATTGCCTGGAAACTGATCGAAGATCCGGCGATGTCTCGTGGTGGTTGTAAGGTAATGACTGAGAACTCCCAGATTAATGCCACGGTAGAAAAGCAGCTGGCCGAAATTGTTACCCGTTTACTTGGTGGTCAGCGCGAGACAGATGCCAATGGCAGTTAACACAGAATTTAAGCCCGGATGGCTGCATCGTCTGCATACATGTACTGAGTTAGCGGCACAGCCCGTACCATTGCACGTCGAGGGTCGCCTCACCCGCATGGTTGGCCTGACACTCGAAGCGGTAGGTGTTCAGTCACCCATAGGTGGCGTGTGCCTGGTAGAGGTTAGTGGGCATAATTTTATTGAAGCGGAAGTGGTTGGTTTTTCAGGGGAAAAATTATTCCTGATGCCGACAGAAGAAGTTCGTGGACTAGTCCCTAATGCTCGCGTCATTCCAACCGATAAAAACTATGAAGTTGCTGTGGGAAACAGCCTGCTCGGCAGGGTGCTTGATGGCACAGGTGAGTTTCTTGATGACCTGGCTGTACCAGCCCTTGAAGACAAGGTTTCACTAACGGGTAAACAGATCAATCCAATGCATCGCGCTACCATAACTCAACCACTTGATGTCGGTGTACGAACTATTAACGCCTTATTAACGGTAGGGCGAGGCCAGCGCCTTGGCTTGTTTGCTGGTAGTGGCGTAGGCAAAAGTGTATTGCTTGGCATGATGACGAAATTTACCAGTGCTGATGTGATAGTGGTAGGTCTTATTGGTGAACGAGGTCGTGAGGTCAAGGAATTTATCGATAATATACTTGGTAATGATGGCCTGAAGCGGGCGGTTGTGGTTGCAGCACCGGCGGATAATCCACCTCTCATGCGTATACATGGCGCAATGCTGGCAACCAGTATCGCTGAGTATTACCGTGATCAGGGTAAGAATGTGCTGTTGCTGATGGACTCTCTGACACGTTTTGCTCAGGCGCAGCGTGAAATTGCTCTGGCTATCGGTGAACCACCCGCAACAAAAGGCTATCCACCATCCGTTTTTGCAAAATTACCGCAACTTGTAGAGCGAGCGGGTAATGGTAAACCAGGTGCGGGCTCTATTACGGCATTCTATACGGTGTTAGCTGAAGGTGACGATCAGGCTGACCCCATTGTCGATGCTGCCAGAGCGATACTTGATGGCCATATCGTACTTTCACGTGAGCTTGCAGAGTCGGGGCATTATCCTGCCATTGATATTGAGGCTTCCATTAGTCGTGCGATGAATGAGATTACCACAGCAGATCATCAGGAATCAGTGCGCAGCTTTCGCAATTATTATTCGACTTATCAGAAGAGCAAAGATCTAATTAGTGTTGGTGCATATAGTCCAGGGCATGATGCCAAGCTTGATGCTGCTGTCTCAATTAATCCTGAGCTTGTACATTTTCTACAGCAACACAGCCATGATGCGGTGAACTTTAGTCAAAGTCTATCCGATCTGCAGTCCTGCTTTGGACAAAGTAATACACAGGCTAATGTGGTGGCGACATCACAGCTGGCACAATGATTTATGAGGTGATGAATGACTCGTTCAGAAAGACTTAATCCGGTTATCAAGGTCGCAGACAATAAAGAACGTCAGGCAGCCAGATTTATGGGAGATAGCCTGCGTGACCTTGAGGATCAGAAGAAGAAGCTGGATGAGCTGGCCACATACCGTGATGATTACGCGCAACGTTTTACTGATGCGGGAAAATCCGGTTTGAGCATTTCACAAATGAATGAATATCGCCGATTTATCACTAAAATAAATGAGGCAATTGTGCTGCAGCGCAGGAAAATTAACGAGACTCAGCTAGAATATGAACAACGACGCCTGCAGTGGACGGATTTACACTCCCGCACCCGTGCTCTCGATAAAGTGGCCACCCGCTTTCGGGAGGCCGAGAGAAGGCAAGATGCAAAGAAAGAACAGAAACAGCTCGATGAAAATGCTTTGAACCGCCGAAGTCTATTCACTGAGTAAATCAATGTAGCTTCCACGTGGTACACGATGAAAAATCATATTTTAATCGTTGATGATAATGCGATGAACCAGAAAGTCGCGTCAAAAATGCTGGCTAGCATGGATTATGAATATGATATTGCCAAAGATGGTCAGGAAGCGATCCATCTCTATTCTACGAATAATTACGATCTGATACTCATGGACTGTGTTATGCCGGTAGTGGATGGTTATGAGGCCTCACGCCGAATTCGTGATATCGAACGCGATCGCACCCTTCCTCATATTCCTATCATTGCTTTATCAGCACACAGTGAAGACAGTGATGAAATAAAACGCTGTACTGATTCGGGTATGGATGATTTTTTATCTAAACCAATGAATATGCAACGTCTTCAGGGGCTGATTGCCAAATGGCTCGAGCGCACAATGTCTGAGCAGAGTAATGAAGAAGGACACAACGCGGACGCATTGAGTAATTCGACAGATATTCGTGACTCGCTTGGCGACCAGTATGCAGAACTAATTCGTATATTCCTGCGTGATGCACCAGGGCTGATACAGCGTTTGCATGATGCCATTACTGAAAACAACTATGCTGAAATTGCCTATGCTGCACATACCTTGCGTGGTTGCAGCCGTTACGTGGGGGCCCAGCAGCTATCCCAGCTTTGCGACAAGATAGAAGCAAATGCCACTCATCCTGACGAATTGAGTAGCCTGCTCAAAAAACTACAGCAGCAGTTCAGTGTCGTTGGTGCCATTCTGCGCGACCAGCTATAGTCAAAAAACACATCTGGCACAGTCCTTGCTCTTTTCCTGGTAGACCCTAACTATCTACCAGTGATGAGAGAATAGCGATGTCAGATATAGTACAGTTACCCCCGGTAAACAGTGACACAGACAACCAGAGTACCCTGTCAATCAAGCCAGTTCGTCCATCAGCATCACAATCTGATTCTAATGAATTCAATAAAGTCCTTACAAAACAGTCAGATAAGCTAGACAAAAACAGTGACGCCACTAAGGCCGCGACCTATGGCAACAACTCTGCAGACGAACCGACTGATAGTGATACGCAGCTTACAGACGACAGCTCAGTGACAGAGACGCTTGCCGTGGGCGGCAATACCTCAGACACAAGCGGCAATAGCTTGCCAGCAGATGTGGCCACAGGAGAACCGTTGGAGACACTGCAGGTTGAAGATCTACCCATATTATTATCACCGACGAGTGATGTGGATGCTGAACTGCCCGAAACAACGGCCTCAATAGTAGCGGATGATAATCTTGTATCTGGGCATGCTGGCAGCATTGATGTGCTACCTGCTGCAGCCGATACGGAAATCGATACCACAGCTGAATCAGGCCTGCCCGCTAGCCCGGTGATAATCACAGCCAATACTGAGACGGCAACTCAGCCGGTAATACCTGGTTCTCAGGCCAGAGTACCTGAAAATGTGCAGCGTTTCCTCGCAACACAGCTTTCTACATCGGTTGAGCAGCAGGGAAACAGGGAAAAATCCATTGGTTTCATCGAAACATCGCCTGGTCTGAGTAATGCCATAGATAAACAGCCTGTATTACCGACTCAGTCGAATGCGGTACTGCGTAGTTTTCTGAAGACAACTGCCGATCAGACCGAGTCGCCCGTTGCAAATATTCGCCTTAGAGATGGTGCAGAACCTGTGCAGCGAACACTTTTATTTGAGCAGCTTACGGGTTTGGGCTCGGCGCTGCGCCAACCCGCCACGCAGGCAGCAAGCAGTTTATTAAATTTCACTGCCACTACACCTGGCCCGGTAGATGCTGAAGTACCAGTAACAGCACAAACTGATACCTCATCAGTTAGATCAGTGTTGCAGCCTGTCGCACTGACGAACACAGAAACTGGCCTGACGACCGGAACCAGCACAGTTAGACCTGCCCTTGAACTACCGCTGCCCCATTCGCAATGGGGGCAGGAACTCGGTAATAAGGTTTCATGGTTGATTAATCATCGGCTTTCAGAGGCCCAGATCCGCCTTAACCCGCAGGAGCTGGGGCCTGTTGAGGTGCGCATACAGATTCATCAGGATAGTGCCACGGTAAACTTCAGCACTCATAACCAGGGTGTGAAAGAATCCATTGAGTCAGCAATACCGAGATTGCGCGAAGCCCTCGCCGAGCAAGGTCTGGATCTTGTAGATGTGAACGTATCACAGCAGGATGCTGGTGGTGAGCACGGGGAGCAGCCCAGTTTCTTTGCAGAGGCTGGTGCCGGTAAAGATGCCCCGATTGCAGCAATAGATAATCCTGATGAGCAGATATTTAGCGCCGATCTGAGTCAGACAGATGAGCGCATCGATTTTTATGTCTGAGTGTGCGTCAAAAAACTGTTGTCTCAGAATCAGTAAGTTAGCCAATCAACTCGACAAAGCGCCAGATACTTGTCATTAGCAGCTTGTCTGTCGGGTTCTGAATATGTTGAATCCCGATGGACGCTGTAATTGCAATGACTAATAGGTTAGTAAGTTATTGTAAGTAATGAATAAAATACACCTTCGCCTTTTTGTAAGATTTCCCTGAAATAAAAATATCATGCATGGCATAGCTCTTGCTTTACCTTGGGTAGAAAACTCAGGAGAGAAGTTATGGCTGTCGATGATGATGATCTCGAGCTAGATGAAGAGAAAGTTGCACCGAAAAAAAAATCTGGTGGTGGATTAGTCAAGATAATCTTAATTGTTGTTGTTGTGCTGTTGGTGATTGTCATCAGTATTGGCGGCACTATGTTCGCAACCGGTGCCTTTTCAGATAAGGGTAGTGATAACGATACGGCAGTTACAGAAGAGAAAAAAGAAGAGAAAAAAGAAGAGAAAAAAGAAGCAGAGGACATGGCATCCAAAGAGGTGTTTTATGAAACCTTAAATCCTCCCTTTGTGGTTAATTTCGAAGACAAGAATTACGTACGTTTTTTGCAGGTCAGTGTTGATGTGATGACCGAAAGCCAGCCAGCTATTGAGAACGTCAAAAAACATATGCCGGTTATTCGTAATAACATTGTTCTGATTCTTGGTGAGGTGACATACGCAGATATATCTACTCGTGAGGGTAAAGAAGGTTTGCGTACACGTATCCTTGAAGATATTCAAAAGGTTCTAAAAAAACGAGCCGGCGATGAAAGTGTCAAAGAACTTTTCTTCACCAGCTTTGTGATGCAATAAGACTATGTCAGTTAGCGACTTACTATCCCAGGAAGAGATTGATGCGCTGTTACACGGCGTTAATACAGGCGATGTCGACACCGATGGCAGCGAAGGCGGTGATGACGCGGCAAATTCCTATGACTTTACCAGCCAGGACCGCATTGTTCGCGGCCGTATGCCAACGCTGGAAATGATTAATGAACGATTCGCCCGTTATTTCAGACGCAGCCTGTTTACCATGTTGCGACGTTCTGCAGAAATTTCAGTGTCAGGTGTAAGGATGATGAAGTTCTCTGAATATATACAGAGCCTGTTTGTGCCGACGAGTCTGAACATGGTAAAGCTGAAGCCACTGCGTGGTACTGGTCTGGTAGTGATGGATCCAAAGTTTGTTTATATCCTGGTTGATAATTTCTTTGGTGGCGATGGCCGATATCACGCCAAGATTGAGGGACGTGAGTTTACACAAACGGAAACGCGGGTAGTGCAGATGGTGCTGGAACTGGCATTCAGAGATCTGAACCAGGCATGGGAGCCAGTCATACCTGCTGAATTCATCTATCAGAACTCTGAGGTTAATCCACAGTTCGCAAACATTGTTAGCCCAACAGAAGTTATTGTGCTGTCCTCATTCACTGTTGAACTTGATGGTGGTGGTGGTGAATTACATGTGACGTTGCCATATTCCATGCTTGAACCCATACGCGAGTTACTTGATGCAGGCTTGCAGAGTGACCGTAGCGAAATTGATCAACGCTGGACATTGGCATTACGTGAAGAAATCAAAACAGCAGAAGTTGAACTGAGCAGCATTCTGACGGATCACGAAATGACATTACGTGACCTGGTGAAGTTGAAAGAAGGTGACATTATCCCGATCGAAGCACCGGAACAGGTTTCTCTTACCGCAAATGGTATACCACTATTTCGCGGTGAATTCGGCGCATTAAATGGTAATAAGGCCGTGAAAATAGTTGAACAGGTAGAAAGGCCAGAAGTGAAAAATGAACTGGCAACAATTATTCAGGGTTAGGAGTTGAGGTTATGGTAGATACAACAGATACAGAAGACAGTGTTGTTGATGATGTAGGTGATGACTGGGGCGCGGCACTTGCGGAACAGGCAGATGCTGAAGCAGAGGTAACAGATGAAGCTAGCACACCTGCGGCACCTGTAGAACAACCACAGGTAGAAAAGGCAGAGTTGCCTGATTTTCAGCAGGGCGGACTCGGTGCGGGACTTGATGATGTCAATATGGACGTCATTCTGGATGTGCCGGTGACCATTTCCATGGAGATTGGTAGAACCAATATTAATATTCGTAACCTGTTGCAATTAAACCAGGGGTCAGTGGTTGAACTTGATCGTCTTGCAGGTGAACCAATGGATGTACTGGTAAATGGTACCCTGATTGCGCATGGTGAAGTCGTTGTGGTGAACGATAAATTCGGTATTCGCCTGACTGATGTTATCAGTGCGGCAGAACGCATTAAGAAATTACGCTGATACTGATGCCACGTCTATTCACATTTCTGCTTAGCTTCGTGTTTTTTTATATCACACCTGTTGTAGTATTTGCAGCAGAGCAGCAGAAGCCGCCCGTCATAGTTGCTGACCCTTTAAGTGCTGGAAACATACTGCAATTGTTGCTCGGTATGGTCGGTGTCGTAGTTCTTATTATTGGTCTGGCCTGGGTATTTAAACGTATGGGTGGTCTTAATACCGCTATGGGTAAGGAATTGCGTGTCGTCGGTGGCTTGTCAATGGGTGCGCGTGAGCGTCTTGTACTGGTGCAGGTAGGCGAAAAACAATTATTACTCGGTGTTGCACCGGGACGCATCCAGACCCTTTATGAATTACAGAAACCAATTGAAAACCCGGCACAGAGTGTAGATCAGTCAGGTAGTTTCGCAGAAAAACTGGCTGTGAGTATGAAAATGGTGGCGAAGAAATGAAATTCGGACTGCGCTTCAATATCGCCTTATTATGCGTGCCACTATTAATGCTTGTCTTTATCATGCCGGCAATGGCGGAACCGGGTTTACCTGCGCTATCAGTATCCACACAGGAAAACGGTGATCAGACTTACACTCTGAGCTTACAGGTACTGGTCATTATGACACTGCTGACATTGTTGCCAGCAGCACTCCTCATGATGACCGCGTTTACACGTATCGTTATTGTGCTGGCAATTCTAAGAACCGCAATTGGAACAGCACAAACGCCTACGAATCAAATTATTATCGGTCTGGCGCTTTTCATGACAGTGTTTGTCATGGCACCGGTATTTAGTGATGTACATACTGATGCACTGAAGCCGTATATCGATGAGCAAATTTCAGCACCTGCGGCGCTGGAAAATGCCAGTATACCTTTTCGTCAGTTCATGCTGGAGCAGACGCGTGAAGATGACATTGCGTTGTTTGCAAAAATTTCAGGCAGCAAGAATTTTGACAGACCCGAAGAAGTGCCGTTAACACTGCTGATTCCTGCGTATGTGACCAGCGAACTCAAAACCGCATTTCAGATTGGCTTTCTATTGTTTATTCCATTTCTAATTATCGATCTGGTGGTTGCCAGTGTTCTGATGTCTATGGGTATGATGATGTTGTCGCCACTGATTATATCGCTACCCTTCAAAATAATGTTGTTCGTGCTGGTTGATGGCTGGGCCCTGGTTCTCGGTACACTCGCATCCAGTTTTTATGTGTGAGGTGATATATGACACCGGATACCGTACTCACCATCATGCAGGAAACACTCGAGGTCATCATCGCGATGGTATCAGTTGTGTTGTTGCCAGCACTGTTTGTTGGTCTGCTGGTCAGCGTGTTTCAGGCAGCAACGCAGATTAACGAAATGACATTAAGCTTTATTCCAAAATTAATCGTCACAATGGTAACGCTAGTAATCGCAGGACCATGGATACTGCAGTTGCTTCTGAGTTATACCAACAGGCTATTCGAAAACATCCCCTTCGTCATAGGTTAGCCATGGCGTTCACATCCGTAGAAATTACGTCAATGCTGGGAATTTATTTCTGGCCATTTGTCCGTATTGCCGCAATGGTGATGTCCGTTCCTATTATCGGCACACGTATGTTGCCTGCACGGATTCGTATTTTGATAGCCATAGTGCTAACGGTGGCTATTGCGCCGCTTGTGAGTCCCGCACCACCCATCGAGATTATCAGCCTGAATGGCCTACTTATGGTTATCTACCAGGTGATGATAGGTGTGGCCATGGGCTTTATCCTGTCACTGGTGTTTGGTGCATTTGTGCTCTGTGGTCAGATTATTGCGATGACCATGGGGCTGGGCTTTGCCTCGTTGAATGATCCTATCACGGGTGTAGTGGTCCCCACAGTTGGTCAGTTCTATACCATTTTTGTAACGCTCGCATTTTTCTCGCTTAATGGACATCATGTATTGTTTGAAGTCATGGCAGACAGTTTTCACGGGTTACCACTGGGTATGCAGATGATTTCCATGGAAGCTGTGTGGGCGATACTGAGCTGGGCTAGTCAGATGTTTGCGGGAGCCATGCTGATTGCCTTACCTGCTGTGGGCGCTATGCTGGTGGTCAATCTCGGCTTTGGCATCATGACGCGTGCTGCACCACAATTGAATATTTTTGCTGTGGGTTTTCCTGTCATTATGACAGTAGGCTTTGTTGTCATTCTGGTGTCCTTGCCAAGTGTGGTTCCACAATTTGAACGCCTTCTGGCAGAAGCCTATGCGTTAATGCGAAATGTCGTCGGGGCACCATTGTAATGGCTGAAGATACCGGACAGGAACGCACCGAGGAACCCACCCCCAAGCGACTTGCGGACGCACGCAAGAAAGGTCAGATTGCGCGTTCGCGCGAACTCAATACCATGTCTATTTTGTTATTGGGTGCTATCACCATGATTATGCTCGCCACCCCCATCATGAGTGGTCTTGCAAACCTGATGACACGCGGCCTGAGCATTGAACGCAAGTTGATATTCAATGAGTTACATACACTCAATATCTTCGCCGCACAGATCGAGCAGGCACTGATATTACTGTTACCGGTATATGTTGTACTGACAATTGTTGCTTTCCTGGCGCCTATGTCACTTGGTGGCTGGTCGTTCAGCACGCAGGCAATCAGTTTTAAGTTTGAAAAGCTCAATGCCATTAAAGGCATCGGAAAACTGTTTGCCTGGCGCAGTCTGGTCGAAATGCTTAAAGCCGTTGGCAAGTTTTTGCTGGTGACAGCAACCACTTCGACATTCCTGTATTTGTATGCCGAAGAATTTATCAAGCTCGGGACCGGTAGTGTGAAAGACTCTATTGGTTATGCCGGCGAGCTGCTGGCACTGGGATTCGTTGCAATTGCCTCGGCACTTGTCATCATTGCATTGATAGATGTGCCATTTCAGATATGGGATCACGCCCGCCAGTTAAAAATGACTCGCCAGGAAGTTAAAGACGAGTACAAGGAAACGGACGGTAATCCTGAACTCAAGGCGCAGGCCCGTCGCCTGCAGCGTGAGATGGCTGAGCGTCGTATGATGCAGGAAGTACCGCAGGCCGATGTGATTATCACCAACCCAACGCATTATGCCATTGCGCTGCGTTATGACCAGGACAACATGTCTGCACCACGTGTTGTCGCCAAAGGCATGGAACTGATTGCCGCTGAAATACGTCGTGTGGGTGACGAAAATGATGTGCCAATTGTTTCCTCACCCCCCCTTGCGCGTGCCATTTATTTCAGTACTGAATTGAATGACGAAATTCCGTCAGGTCTGTATCTGGCTGTTGCCAAGGTTCTCGCTTACGTACTGCAGTTACGTAACAAGTATAAGTATAAGAAATCTGAGCTTATTTCCATCAATAATCTGGATATCCCTGAAGATTTACAACACGATTAGTTGCCAGCGCACAGGCTGGCAAGGCATTTGCAAGGACTTACGCATCTTTATGTATTTGATGACGAGTTTCTGACATATGGCACAAGCAAGCGCAATCCCTTCCTTGAAAACAATAAATAGCGCCGGACTCGGCGCAATGATCCTGGTATTGATGTTACTGGCGATGTTGGTCATACCCATGCCGCCCATTTTCCTGGATATGCTCTTTACCTTTAATATTGCGCTGGCACTCGTCGTGCTTTTGGCTGGTATCTATACCCAGAAGCCTACCGACTTCACCGCCTTTCCTACTATCCTGCTGATTGCGACATTGTTGCGTCTGGCATTGAATATTGCATCGACCCGTGTGGTATTACTCGATGGCCACACCGGTACTGCTGCTGCGGGTGATGTCATCCAGGCGTTTGGTGATTTCGTTGTCGGTGGTAACTACGCCGTGGGTCTGGTGGTGTTCGCGATTCTGGTCATCATCAACTTTGTCGTTGTCACCAAGGGTGCCGGACGTATTTCAGAGGTCAGCGCACGTTTCACTCTGGATGCGATGCCAGGTAAACAAATGGCTATTGACGCTGATCTGAATGCGGGTCTGATTGATCAGGACGAGGCGCGCAAGCGTCGTGAAGACATTTCCGTTGAGGCTGACTTCTACGGTTCAATGGACGGTGCCAGTAAGTTTGTTCGTGGTGATGCCATCGCCGGTATTCTGATTCTGTTTATCAATATTATTGGTGGGTTGTCGATCGGTATGATTCAGCATGACATGGCGTTTGCAGATGCCGCACATAATTATTCTCTGCTGACCATTGGTGATGGTCTGGTCGCACAGATACCGTCGCTGATTCTGTCAACGGCTGCTGCTATTACCGTCACGCGTATGTCTTCAGAGCAGGACATGGGCAACAAGATGTTGAATGAGCTGTTTGAGAATCCTAAAGCACTGTATGTCACAGCAGCTATTCTCGCCATAATGGGCGTTATTCCTGGTATGCCTAATGTGGCGTTTCTGACACTGGCGCTGGTTTGCGGTGGTATTGCATTCATGATTTCACAGCGTAGCGCACTGGCTGCTGAAAACGTCGCCGAAGAGGCTCAGATTGCCGAGGAGGCTGCACAGGAACAGGCACCCGAGGCGAACAAGGATTTAAGCTGGGATGATGTGGTGCCCGTTGATCTAATTGGGCTTGAGGTGGGTTACCGCCTGATTCCACTCGTTGATAAATCCCAAGGTGGTGAGTTGATGTCACGTATCAAGGGGGTACGTAAAAAACTCACACAGGAACTTGGTTTCCTGATTCCTTCAGTACATATCCGTGATGATCTGGATCTTGCTCCGGGAGCCTATCGCATCACGCTAATGGGAGTCTCAGTCGTTGAGACCGAGATTCACCCGGACCGGGAACTGGCTATTAACCCAGGTCAGGTGTTTGGCACAGTGCAGGGTATCCCGGGTAAGGATCCTGCCTTCGGGCTGGAGGCCGTGTGGATCGAGCCATCGCAGCGTGATGAGGCGCAAACCATGGGGTACACCGTGGTGGATGCCAGTACGGTTGTTGCCACACATATCAGCCAGATATTACAAACGCATGCGTATGAGCTACTTGGTCGAGAGGAAGTGCAGCAGCTACTCGACAATCTGGGTAAGACAACACCAAAACTGGTTGAGGGTCTGGTGCCGGATCTGCTGTCACTCGGAACCATTTCTCGCGTGCTGCAGAACCTGCTGCAGGAGCGTATACCGATTAAGGATATTCGTACAATCGTCGAAACTTTGGCGGCGAATGCGACCCATACACAGGATCCCGCCATATTGACGACGCAGGTGCGCGTCGCCCTCGGACGCTCAATTGTCCAGCATATCAATGGGATGGCGCCAGAACTCCAGGTTATTACACTGGATCCGACACTGGAACAGATATTGCAAGAGTCTATACAGATGGCTGAACCGGGCTCAGCTGGTATCGAACCCGGACTTGCGGAACGTATCCACAACGCCATTGTGGAAGCGGTGCAACGACAGGAACTGGCAGGCCAACCTGCCGTATTACTGGTAGCTCCGATGTTACGCACAGTGCTTGCGCAGTTTATGCGGCACTCAGTCCAGGATTTGAATGTGCTGGCATTTAATGAAATTCCAGACAACAAGCAAATCAAGATTGTTGCAAGTATTGGCGGCGACCTGACCTGAACTAAGGCAACGCCACGAGCAACCCGCTGAGGTTACGTAGAATGAAGATAAAACGTTTTCTTGCTGAAGATATAAGAAAAGCTATTAAACAGGTGCGTGAAAATCTGGGCCCTGATGCAGTGATTTTGTCTAATCGCAAAGTCGCTGGAGGTATTGAAATTGTTGCGGCAATTGATTACGACGAGGCCATTCTGGATAGTGTTAACCCACAACCCGCCACAAAAGAAGACAGTCATTTCGTCAATGGTAATCAGCAAGCCAATGATGATGCGAATAACGAAACACCCCACAAATCTACCCTCAGCCTGGTTGAAGACTCTGATGTAGAAGATATCAGTCAGACAGAAGTCGCCGAGCAGGCAGAAAAAGAATCACCAGCCAAACCAGCACCGATCATGCCAGATATTGAATGGTCACAGGAACCCACCTTAGTAAGCATGCGCCAGGAGTTAAATTCACTGCGCGGTTTACTCGAAGATCAACTTTCTGGCTTTGCCTGGTCGGATCTGAAGCGTACACAACCATTGCGAGCCAAACTGCTGAAAAGCCTGATGGAGCTGGGTCTAAGTACTTCATTGGCAAAAAAACTGGCTGAAACCATGGCCAATACAAGCGAAAAAGAATTCGATGTGCTGTGGAGAAATACACTAGGACTTCTAGGCCGTAGTCTGCCGGTTATGGGCGAAGATCTGGTCGAGCAGGGTGGCGTTATTGCACTACTAGGCCCTACTGGTGTCGGCAAAACCACAACGGTTGCCAAGCTCGCGGCACGTGCAGTACTGAAACAGGGAAATCGTAATATCGCACTAGTGACTACTGACAGTTACCGTGTAGGTGCACATGAACAACTAAAGATTTATGGCCGCATTCTTGATATCCCTGTACGTATTGCTAACGATACAGAGGAACTACGTGCAGTACTGGCAAGTCTACAGGACAAGCATCTTGTACTGATTGATACCGCTGGTATGAGTCAGCGTGATATTCGTCTGGCACAACAGCTTACTATGATTGCAGAAAGTGCTGCGAGCATTCGCAGTTTCCTCGTGTTATCAACCATCACGCAATACAGCGGCCTGAATGAAACGATAAATGCATTCAGTGAAGTTCCACTAAGCGGCAGCATACTCACCAAGCTAGATGAAAGCACCAGTCTTGGCGGATGTTTGTCGAGCATCATGGAGCATGATTTACCCGTTGCCTATATCACTGATGGACAGCGTGTTCCGGAAGATCTGCGCCTTGCACGTGCAAATAACCTGGTTGCCAGAGCAGTCTCGCTGGCGGCTGATCATAAACAGACAATTGAAGACGAAGCCATGGCTTTCGTTGTTGGGGATACAAAGGCAAATGCTGATGGTTAATTCTGAGATCGATCAGGCAGCCGGACTACGCCATATGAAAAAGCCCTCACCTGTGAGAGTTATCTCGGTGGTAAGTGGCAAAGGTGGTGTGGGTAAAACAAACGTGTCCGCAAACCTGGCGATGTCGATGGCGATGCAGGGTAAACGTGTACTGGTGATGGATGCTGATCTCGGGCTGGGCAATATGGATGTCATGCTCGGATTACACCCTTCTTACAATCTCGCTCATGTGATCACCGGGCAACGCACACTGGAAGAAATTATTGTTGAGGGGCCCTTCGGTATGAAGATTGTGCCGGCCTCATCAGGTGTGGAGATGATGGCGGGCCTGACACGCGAGCAACATGCAGGGTTAGTGCATGCATTCAGCGAATTGCACGGACGTATTGATGTGATGTTAATCGATGCGGCAGCAGGCATTACCGATGATGTGATGACTTTTAGTCGTGCTGCTCAGGAAGTGCTGGTGGTTGTGTGTGACGAACCTGCCTCGATCACCGATGCCTACGCCCTGGTCAAGGTCTTGAATCAGGAACATGGTATTCGTAATTTTCGGGTGCTGGTAAACCAGGTGAGCAGCGTTCAGGACGGGCGAGAACTGTTTGCCAAGCTTATAAAGGTTACAGATAAGTTCCTCGATGCGACACTGGAACTGGCCGGTACCGTACCTTACGACGATTTACTCAAAAAAGCTGTTAAAAAACAAAGGGCTGTAGTTGACGCATATCCCAGAAGTCGTGCGTCATTAGCATTTAAGAAATTGGCACAAGCTGCCGATAACTGGCCCATGTCCAGAGAAGCTGGAGGTCATCTGGAATTTTTTGTGGAAAGACTTCTGCATCATGACACCGATCAGTGGGTGGGAGAACAGGCATTATGAACGGCGCGGCAGTTTACGCAGAGACACAAAAAACGAAACATCCGAATAACCCAGATGACCTGGTTATCGAACATGCGCAGTTGGTCAAACGTATCGTCTATCACCTGATGACACGTCTACCACCTACAGTGCAGGTAGATGACCTCATACAGGCCGGCATGATTGGGTTGCTGGAGGCAGCGCGGCAATATGATGCTACTCAAGGTGCGAGTTTTGAAACCTATGCCGGTATAAGGATTCGCGGTGCGATTCTTGATGAGATTAGAAAGAACGACTGGGCGCCACGTTCTGTATATCGCAAGGCAAGAATGATATCTGAAGCGGTGCGCGGCATCGAAAACAAGGAAGGACGCGACGCACGTGATCATGAAGTGGCTGAAGCCTTAGGTATGTCGATAGATGAATACCATGCCACACTACAGGCAGCCAGTGGCTACCGTTTAATGAGTTTTGATGAACTGGCAGGCGGTGAAGAATCAGTTTCAGCCGAACTGACAGGTAAAAACCAGGGGCCATTTGAAGGCGTGCAGAGTGAAGGCTTCAAGAAGGCACTGGCGGAATCGATAGCAGGGTTGCCAGAACGTGAAAGACTGGTGATGGCCCTTTACTACGACGAAGAACTGAATTTGAGAGAAATAGGTGAAGTTCTAGGCGTAACGGAATCAAGGGTAAGTCAGATTCATAGTCAGGCAGTACTGAGACTGCAGGCAAGAATGAACCACTGGGTATCTGACGGAAGAGCACAATAGTAAAAAAAGGGAACTGGATATACAAACGGAAGTAGGTATACCGGTTAATTGTAAAGTCAAAAAAAGCACGCGATGTGAATCTTAAGGAGGTTTGCCTTGGACACAAATATGAAGATCCTGATAGTAGATGATTTTTCGACTATGCGTCGAATCATCAAAAATCTTTTAAGGGATCTAGGTTTCCAGAACACGGCAGAAGCGGATGATGGTACAACAGCATTGCCGATGTTGCAGGCAGGAGGCTTTGATTTCCTTGTGACTGACTGGAACATGCCAGGCATGCCGGGCATTGATCTCTTAAAGGCGGTACGTGCCGATCCTAACCTTGCAACCATGCCGGTGCTAATGGTGACGGCAGAACAAAAGCGTGAGCAGATTGTTGAAGCTGCACAGGCCGGTGTTAATGGTTATATCGTCAAACCATTTACTGCCGCAACACTAAAAGAAAAGCTGGATAAGATATTTGAACGTCTCGAGGCTGGCGCATAAGACAAGGACCTGAATCGATCATGAGTATTGAGCAAGAACAGCAAAGCGAGTACCTGGATCAGGCTCGTAAACTTGTTGCTGAACTGGAGGGTGGAAACTCTGATGAAGCAGCCAGGACAATTGATGAAATATCTAAACTGAGAGAGCAGGCTCTGTTTCAGGATCTTGGCAGACTGACTAGAGAACTTCATGACGCTATGACTGGTTTTCTCGTCGATTCCAAACTTTCTGAAATGACAGATAAAGACATACCTGATGCGAAAGAACGCTTACGCCACGTCATTGAGATGACGGACAAGGCAGCCAGTCGCACCATGGATGTGGTGGAAGATTCATTACCATTATGTGAAAAACTTGAAACAACCGCGACTGAGATACATCAGCGCTGGGAAAAATTTACACGTCGCGAAATGAAGCCTGATGAGTTCAGGGAACTGAGCCGTGAGCTTGGTGAGTTCCTGGGTTTTCTGAATCAGGATATTGGGACATTACGAGGCGGCCTAAACGATGTTTTGTTGGCGCAAGATTTCCAGGATCTAACAGGCCAGATAATCGGACGTGTTATCACGTTGGTTGGCGATGTTGAGGATAACCTGGTCGAGATCATCAAGATTGGTGGTAATCGACTGGCTGCAAGTAATTCTGCACAGCAAGATGAAAAACAAAAAGATGAAGGTGAGAAACTTGAAGGACCTCAGGTGCCTGGCCTTGAAACAGAAACGGCAGTGTCAGGTCAGGATGAAGTTGATGACCTGCTATCCAGCCTGGGATTCTAATTGGAGTGAAGTATGTCTTTTGACCCAGATGACGAAATACTACAAGACTTTCTCGTAGAAGCTGGTGAAATCCTGGAGCTGCTCGGTGAGCAACTTGTTGAACTTGAGCAGAATTCTGATAGTGCCGATCTACTGAATGCCGTGTTTCGTGGCTTTCATACCATTAAGGGTGGTGCAGGCTTTTTAAATCTGACGCCACTGGTTGAACTCTGCCACCGTGCAGAGGATGTCTTTAATCTGTTGCGTAACGGTGAACGTGCCGTTGATGCAAAGGTAATGGATGTCATCCTTCCCGTTCTTGATAGTCTCAACACCATGTTTGACCAGATTAATTCTGGTGTGGAACCAGACGATGCCGACCCAGAACAACTCAGAGCACTAGAAGCTATTCTGGCAGGTGATACTGCACCGGCAGCAGCAGAACCAGTGGCTGAAGCACCACCCCCAGCACCTGAACCAGAAGCGCCTGCTACACCAGTGGAAGCTGCCGTAGAGACACCAGCAACAGGTGCAGATGAAGATATTTCTGATGATGAATTTGAGGCACTACTCGATGCCTTACCTGATGCACGCAATGGTGCCGAGACTACAACACCTGCAGAAACCCCCGCAGCTGAACCTGTGGTTGCAGCGAGTGATAGCGCATCGGATGATATTACTGATGATGAGTTTGAAGCATTATTAGATGAGCTGCACGGCAAGGGTACTGGTCCTGCAACAGCGCAGGCTGAGACAGAGGTCGACAATAATGCAGTGACAGAAAAAGCACCGGCACAACCTGCCGAGGCTGCATCCGATGATATTACAGATGATGAATTTGAAGCGCTGCTCGATGAATTGCATGGAAAGGATGATGGGCCTGCCGTAGCCAAACAGGACGATGTTGCCACATCTAGTGAAGCAGCACCTGCGTCTGTGGAAGATAAAGCCGATGCAAGCCAGCCGGAAGCAAATAAAGAGCCCCAGCAGGCTGAAGCACCTAAACCAGCTGAGGCAGTACCAGCGGCTGCAGCGCAGCCAGCAGAAGAACAGCTAGCAGCGGCGGTGGCAAAACAGACCGCCCCAGCAGCTGCCAAGCCAGCTGAGAAAACCGCTGCCCAACCAGCTGCTACAGCTGATAAGGAGCAGGTCAAAAAGGTTGAATCAACAGTACGTGTTGATACCAGTCGCCTGGATGACATCATGAACCTGGTTGGTGAGCTAGTGTTGGTACGTAATCGCCTTTCCACATTGCAATCATCTGTTGAAGATGAGCAAATCTGTACGGCTGTTGGTAATCTCGATGTTGTTACTGCTGATTTACAAATGGCGGTAATGAAAACACGCATGCAGCCTATTAAGAAAGTCTTTGGTCGGTTCCCGCGTGTTGTACGTGATCTGGCACGTAGTCTGAAAAAAGAGATCAAGCTCGAGATGCTGGGCGAGGAAACGGATCTGGATAAAAATCTTGTTGAAGCACTGGCTGATCCTCTAGTGCATCTGGTTCGAAACGCGGTTGATCATGGTATTGAAATGCCCGATGACCGCGAAGCGGTTGGTAAGCCACGTAGTGGAACAGTTTTACTGTCAGCTGAGCAGGAAGGCGATCATATTGCTATTACTATCTCTGATGACGGTGCTGGGATGGATCCAGATAAACTGCGCCAGATAGCGATTTCAAAAGGCGTGATGGATGAAGAGTCAGCATCAAGATTAAGCGATCATGAATGCTACAACCTGATTTTTGCGCCAGGGTTTTCAACCAAGACAGAGATATCAGATATATCTGGTCGTGGTGTCGGTATGGATGTTGTCAAAACACGTATTGTACAACTGAATGGTTCTGTCGAAATTGATTCAATGAAAGGTAAGGGCAGTAAACTACTTATCAAGGTGCCGTTAACGCTGGCTATTATGCCAACCCTGATGGTTGTGCTCGGCAAACAGATTTTCGCCTTGCCACTGGTTAACGTTTCAGAAATATTTGACCTTGACCTACGTCGTACCAATATTGTCGATGGTAAACAAGTTGTTATTGTACGTGATAAACCATTACCGCTGTTTTACTTGTCAGACTGGCTTACAGATTCTGGCCAGAAGTCTCGTGAAAGTGAAACTGGTCATGTTGTGATTGTAGGTATTGGAAACAAGCTTGTCGGTTTTGTTGTGGATGAGCTGATCGGACAGGAAGAAGTTGTTATTAAACCACTTAGCGAAATGTTACAGGGAACAAAAGGTCTTGCCGGTGCAACCATTACTGGCGATGGACGCATTGCGCTGATTCTGGATGTGCCCAGTTTACTGGAAGCATATGCAGGAAAATTCTAAATAGGTAATTAGCATGACCACTCGGGTTCTGGTTGTCGACGACTCTGGCTTTTTCAGAAGACGGGTTAAAGAAATTCTGGATGCGGATGCGCATCTGGAAGTGGCCGGTATTGCTGTGAATGGCAAGGAAGCAATCGATAAGGTTGCAGAGCTGAAACCGGATGTTGTTACCATGGACATCGAAATGCCAGTGATGGATGGCATTACTGCTGTACGTCATATCATGAAGCAACACCCCGTCCCAATCCTGATGTTCTCATCATTGACGACGGAAGGTGCCCAGGCAACTCTCGATGCACTGGATGCGGGTGCAGTTGATTTTCTACCCAAACGTTTTGAAGATATATCAAAAGATAAAGATGAGGCAAAACGCCTGCTATGCGCTCGTGTACGTGCACTTGGAGCAAGAGGCTTACGATCACGTACACAATCAGCTGCAGCACCTGCATATAAAACAGGTACGGCTACCACGGTTGCGGCCACCGCAGCTGCCGTAAGTAGTTCTGCCGCAGTTAAAGTGGCTCCAGCGGCGACAGCTAGACCACTATGGAATGCCGCGAAAACAAAGGGCTCATTTAGTCTGTTAGCGATTGGTACATCAACAGGTGGCCCGGTTGCCTTGCAGGATGTGCTAACTAAACTACCGTCAAATTTCCCTGTGCCCATTGTACTGGTGCAGCACATGCCATCAAGCTTTACTGCCGCGTTTGCTCAGCGTCTCAATACACAGTGCCAGATTACCGTCAAGCTAGCCGAAGAGGGTGATGTGCTAAAACCAGGTGTTGCCTACCTGGCACCAGGTGGACAGCAAATGCTACTCGAATCTAAAAGTGGGCAGGTAAGTATAAAGATCAATGATGCATTGCCTGAACAGACCTATAAGCCCTGTGTTGATATTACTTTTCGATCAGTGGCAAATGTCTATCATGGCAAAGTACTGGCTATTGTGCTCACGGGTATGGGGGCAGATGGTCGTGAAGGTGCGCGCACTCTTAAACAGGCAGGTGCAAAAATCTGGGCGCAGGATGAGGAAAGTTGTGTCGTGTATGGCATGCCAGCAGCGATTGTTGAAGCTGGTCTTGCCGATAATATCTTACCGCTTGATGCAGTAGGAAAATCAATCGTGGATAGCATCTGATGGATATTTTATCGATTGCAGGCATAGTTATAGGTTTAGCCGCCATTCTCGTCGGCAATATTCTTGAGGGTGGTCATACTTCATCGCTATTGCTACCTGTTGCTTTCATGATCGTGTTTGGTGGAACTATTGGAGCAATGTTTGTACAGGTTCCGCTGAATGTATTTATGCATTCATTAAAACAGGTTAAATGGGTGTTTATGCCACCTAAACTATCCGGTGATGAAACAATTGAGAAAATCGTTGAGTGGAGCAATATCGCTCGCAAGGAAGGCCTGTTAGGTCTTGAAGCGGTTGCTGAGAGTGAGACAGATGAATTCGCAGGTAAAGGCTTGCAGTTGCTGGTTGATGGTAGTGAACCTGATGTGATTCGAAATATTCTTGAGGTCGAAGTCGATGTCAAAGAGCATTTTGATACTCAGGGTGCCAAATTCTTCGAAGGGATGGGTGGCTATTCACCAACCATTGGAATTATTGGTGCGGTAATGGGTTTAATTCACGTCATGAATAACCTGTCTGATCCTAGCAAGCTTGGCCCAGGTATTGCGGTGGCATTCGTTGCAACTATTTATGGTGTAGGGCTTGCGAACCTCTTCTTTTTACCGTTTGCAACTAAGATAAAAGGCATTATTCACGATCAAACCCAGTTTCGTACCATGATGATTGACGGCATCATTTCCATTGCAGAAGGAGAAAATCCAAGGAATATTGAGACAAAACTGAAAGGCTATTTTCACTAGGCCTTATCTGGATGTCATGCAATGAGTATTGCATGACACTATGAGTAACGCATATGGCGAGAAAGAAAAAACATGAAGAGCACGAAAATCACGAGCGCTGGCTGGTTTCCTACGCTGATTTTATTACGCTTCTGTTTGCCTTTTTTGTTGTGATGTATTCAGTTTCATCCGTTAATGAAGGTAAGTACCGCGTCCTTTCCGAATCAATGACGGCCTCCTTTAGATCACAGGCAAAAAGTATCGCACCTATCCAGGTTGGTAAGCCAGCAAAAGCACCATCACCAGATTCTTTTAGATTAACTGTAAAGCCTCAGTTTGTTCGTCTATCACGTGATATTGATTTAAAACATCGTACGGTGTCATCAGACCGCATACTGCCAGATTCAGTGACAAACAAAGAAACATTACAGAAACACGGCAGCGTCGATAAAGGGGAAGAGGCTAAGTTCGTTCTGGTTGATGAGAAATCAGAAGATGACTCAACAGGTAAGGGCGACGGTGAAGGTGAGAAATCACAACTCGGCGCAATCTCTGCCGAGATATCTGAAGCGATGAAAAATCTGGTTGATGAAGGCGTTATTAATATCCGTCGCCATGAAGACTGGCTGGAGATAGAAATCAATACCGGTATTTTGTTTTACAGTGGTAGTGCAATTATTTCTGCTGAGGCAGAAGATACGTTGATTAAACTTTCCAGGGTTCTTGAACCACAAAAGAATGCTATCGAAATTGAGGGGCATACTGACAATGTACCCATTGAAACATCACAATTTCCTTCTAACTGGGAATTGTCTGCTGCACGTGCGGCGAGTGTCGCACATGCACTCAGTGATTATGGGATAGAACCGCGACGTCTTTCTGCAACAGGCTTTGGTGAATTTAGACCAATTCTTGACAATAGCACGGAAGAAAATCGCCAGCGTAATCGCCGAGTAATACTTGTCGTCACAAAACTACCTGAGGGTGAACTGGAAGAAGATGAAAGCGATCTGATTGCGCCACAGGATGCAGCAGAGAGTACATTTGCAGACGCAGGATTAAATCCTGAAGAACGTGAAAAAAACAGTATTCCGCCTTTGCCAAAACAGCCCGTTGCAGCAGTTGCGACGCCTGATCCAAACGCAATTGTTGAAGTTAGTGATGAGCAGATCATCAATGCTGGCCCCTATTTGCCTAACCAGCACCCTGATGATGTGGCAGCACGTCTTGCAGAACAGGAAGCGCAACGTTTACTTGAGGCGCAGGCACAGGCAGATGCTGAGAAGGCGGCACAACGAGAAAACATAGTTTTTCCACCGACTCCACCTGCTGACGGAGAGGCTATTACGTTTCAGCCCATTCAGTCTCCATTTGGACTTGGTTCGCAGCTACCATTAAAACCGTTCCCTGTACCAGACGGTCAGCAGTCCGCCACTCAGCCAGCAATCGAGAAGGTGATACAGTGAGAATCTGGGCAGTCGCAAATCAAAAAGGCGGTGTTGGTAAAACCACCACGGCCGTATCTCTAGCAGGGCACCTGGTGAAAATGGGTTTGTCTGTATTGCTGGTTGATATGGATCCACATGGTTCACTAACAACCTATTTTGGTCGAAATCCTGATGAAGAAACCAGAGGTGTGTACCCATTATTTAATCCAGCACTCGAAACACGGCCAGCATTAAAGGATCTTGTAACGCCAACAGACATCGAAGGCCTGTCAGTGCTTCCTGCATCTGCTGCCATGATAACACTTGACCGTCAACTCGGCACATTTGCCGGTATGGGGCTGGTGTTGGCATCGACACTAAAAACTTCACAGTTACATTACGATTATGTATTGATCGACTGTCCACCCATGCTTGGTGTGTTAATGGTGAATGCACTAGCGGCATGTGAGAAATTAATTATTCCTGTGCAGACAGAATTCCTGGCTATGAAAGGTCTCGAGCGCATCATTAATACATTGAATATGATGAATCAGTCTCAGGAAAAAGAAATTAATTATACTGTCGTCCCCACTTTTTTTGATAAGCGTACACGTGCTTCAATGAAGTCATTGCAATGTCTTAAAGATAATTATCGAGAAAAAGTCTGGGATGGCGTAATACCTGTTGATACCCAGTTTCGCGAGGCCAGTACACGGCGTTTACCCTTGCCACTATTTATACCACGCTCGCGTGGTTCCGTTGCATATGAAGCCTTGCTGGAGTCATTGATCAGACCACAATCACAACAACAGAATGCAGTCATGGAGGCATCATGAGTAAAGATAATGCGGCGAAGCAGGCGGCACTAGAAGAGCCACAGGAAGCGATCGTCAGTTATCTGGATCAGCTATTACAACAGATTCCGGAAAATATTCCTGATGAGCCAGTTGTCACACAGGCTGAAACCAGTATACAGCCTGAAACAAACGTAGTTGTATCTGAGGCCGAACCTGTTGTGGCAGAAACAGTGGTGACGGAAGATACACAACCAGACCCCGAAATCGATGAAACTGCTATTACGTCACAGCAGCTAGAGGTAAATGTTGCTGATGCTGAACCACCGATGGAAGCAGGCATACCTGATTTCGCGCAACAAGAGTTTCAGTGTCTTGTGTTTGAACTGGCTGGGCTGAATATGGCTATCCCACTGGAATATCTCAACGGCATTGTCGAGCTAAATGATACGGTGACGGCGATGCCTGGTCATTCGCCCTGGTTCCTAGGAATACTGCCTGAACGCGGCATGCAGATCAAAGTGATTGATACTGCCAAGCTGGTGGTACCTGGTAAATACCGAGAAGCACATAGCGAGCAGATTTTGCAAAAGGCCATTCTCATCAGCGATGGCGAGTGGGGACTGGCCTGTCATGATGTTAAGGAAGTCGTAACATTGAGTAAGGATGACGTACGTTGGCGTAAGAGTGCAGGCAAGCGGCCGTGGTTACTCGGTACCGTGGTTGAGGAAATGTGCGCACTGCTTGATGCCGAAGAGTTTGCATCGATGCTGTCTTCTGAAAATTGCCAGATTTTAGACTGATTTTTGTGCCAAATGGCATGATAAATGCATTTTTTCAAGTATTGGTGTCAAGTGTCGATATATTGGCAATGGCCCAGATCAGGCCTCATCGTTAGAAATATGAATGATATATAAGGGAAAATGAGGAATCGAAGATGAACCAGAATGCTGAAAGTGTTGAAGATCCTATCCTGCAATGGGTGACATTCCGTCTGGAAGATGAAACCTATGGTATTAACGTTATGCAGGTTCAGGAAGTACTCCGTTATTCTGAAATCGCCCCTGTTCCTGGCGCACCAGATTACGTGCTCGGTATTATTAATCTGCGAGGCAATGTTGTAACTGTTATTGATACCCGTCGCCGTTTCGCTCTCGCAGATTTTGAAATTACTGATGCATCACGCATTATTATTATCGAAGCAGAAAAACAGGTCGTTGGCTTGCTGGTTGATGCGGTAGCAGAAGTAGTTTATTTACGCGCATCTGAAATCGAGTCGGCACCGGATGTTGGTAATGATGAAAGTTCCAAGTACATTCAGGGCGTCGTGACGCGTGATAAGGAACTACTCATTCTGGTTGATGTAGACAGATTGCTGACTGAAGATGAATGGCGTGAGATGACGGAAATATAATACCGTGACCTGACAGGTACCGAACCATGGTTGAAATAAGGGAAACTCCACATGTTCCATTTATTAAGCCGAAGACTGACAGTCATCAGGTTACCGGTAGCAAGCATCAGCAGCATGATCCACAGCAGCAACGTAAAAAGAAACACCAGGATCCCGAGACACCAGATGATAAGCCACACATTGATGAGTATGCCTAAAGAGTAAAAAGGTTTAACATTATGCTAGAAATAAATTTCCAGTTGGCTGATTTCATTGTGATGACTATGGCGGGTATCGCCATCCTTATAGCTGTGATGGCAAAGAGAAATATGCTGCGTCAGCAGAGACTCAATGCAGAACAAATTACATTGATACGCAAAGACATTAGTGCGCTTTACTCTGGAGCTGTAGGTATTGGCAAACGGCTGACCAATCTGGAGAGAAAACTGCGTCTCATCAATAATCGTCAGGATAAAGTTGAGCTACGTGATGTCGATCAGGCCTCTTATGATCATGCTGTGCGCATGGTGAAAAAAGGCGCAGATATAATGGACCTGGTAGATAACTGTGGTATATCAAAGGGTGAGGCTGAGTTGATTAAACTGCTTAATGCAGGCCAGACACAGCACTAGGATTTATCTGTTTCACTCAGTTTATTGTCAGCAAGACTGATTTCATTTCCAATAATATAATCTACTGGTAGCTGATTGATGAAGCTAACATCATCATTGGCGGCAGCAATAATTTCGCAGCCATTCTTATGAGCACGTTGAATGAGTGCCACGCAGTATTCAAGCTTTTGTGCCGACTGTGTCAGCGTAGCATGCGCGGTTGCTTCCAGAAAAAGATAGCTAGCCTGGATTGACTCGGCATGCTGCAATGAAAGCTCATTAACACCAATTCCCTGTAAACCGAAAACAAAGCCCTGTTCGACCAATGTGTTGATTGCGTGGCGCAGTGCATTTGACTGTGAGATAGCACTACTTTTACCAGGAATCAGAATAAAATTATTTGGTTCTAAATAAAGGGAGCCAATGCAGCTGGTCAAATCGCCAATTGCAATTTCATCCATCAAAATGCTGGTGTCCAGTGTCAGGGCAATTTTATAGTCTCGTAGTGAGTACGACTGGGATAATTCTATTGCCTGCTTAATCTGTCGAACCGAATTAAATGAAATAGTATTTGCTGGCTTAATATAAAGCATGTCATGTGCATGCTTGTGTGTTGCCTTAACAACATAGGCCTGAAACTGGTTCGATATAGCTGGTTTTTCCTGCTCCAGGAATACCGTATTTTCAAGATCATTTTGCTCAAGTTTATAAACCACCTTGTTTTCAGCAATGGCCTTTTGGGCAGCTAGCTCTGACAGAGTGATGAGGTCACGAGGGTCGTCGATAGTAAAGGCATGATCAAAAACGCAGCCGATGGCGAGTTCTATATTCGTATCAGCATTATTTCGTTTGTCATGGATGTCTTCGATCGAAGACAGCGATGCGATGAGATGCCCAATATGATCACGCTGATGGCTCCTGGAAAATAACAGCAGGTGATCGTCATTCAAGTAGTAGAGCTTGTCAGTTGCTCTGCAGTCAGCACTGATGGTTGTTGTCAGGGTATTCAAAAACGCCAGATATTGATCCTGGCCATGGTTCGCCTTGATAGAAAGTGCATTCTTTATATGTATGTTAATTAGACAGCTATGCTCGGAGCGTTGTTTGTCCTGAAAGTGCTGCTGCAGACTGGCGACTAGGCGTTTACGTGTGAACAGGCCTGTTTCAGGATGATGATCAGCAGCATATAGATACTGAGTTTCCTGGAATAGCAGGTCTTCAAGTTTTTCGATATTCGCTTTGGCATTCTGCGTGCGAATATCACGCTCGCGCTTCAGGGATAATGCAGAAATAATGCGCGGTAGTAATTCTGAACTGCGCACCGGTTTGAACATGATGTCGATTGCGCCTGCATCGAAACTGGCGCGTGCTGTTTCTTCACGCCATTTGTCTTCCGATGTAACCATAATAATAGGAATGTCGGTACATTCTGGGTTGTTGCGCAGATGGCGACACAGGGTAAAGCCATCCATTGCCGGCATGATGATGTCGAGTAGTAAGACATCAATCGCTTCTTTGCTGCTACGCGGATGGGATTCAAGGTACTCAAGTGCTTTCTTGCCATTAGAGGCGCTGACGATATTAGTGAAACCGCCATGTTCAAGGATTGCCTTGATAAGAATAATATTTGTGGGGATATCATCGACAACCATGATGCGCATGTTACGCAGCTCTTCGAGTGTCGGTACGATATTAATGTGTTGTTCAGACTGTGACATAGACTGTCTTATTAACTGAAATCATGACTATTTTGCATTAGAAACGGCGGAAAGTATACCTTAAGGTATAAGTCACTGTTTTTGGTTTATTTATTGAGTAGATTCAACACTTTGTGGGGTTTTGCCACTGAGCATATAGGCAAATGCAATCACTTCTGCCACCGCGACATACAGAGAGGATGGGATCTCCTCACCTATCTCAATCTGGGCGAGCATTTGCATCAGTGCGGCATCCTCATGCAAGGGAACGCCATTTTTTTCTGCAATCTCCAGTATACGTTGCGCGAGTTCGCCTTCGCCCTTAGCGGTTACTCTGGGCGCACCATGCCCGCTATATCGAAGTGCTACCGCTGAATCAACTGCCGCACGTTTTTCATCCTTGTGCAGGGTGGAGTCATAGGTTCCAGGTTGTCGTTTGTCTTTATCACTCATCAGTTCAGGCCTGTATATTTACAAGAGATTTATGGGTAGTGATGGTGCTACTGGGAGGTGTTCCGGTATGACACTGCAGGCGTGTTACCGAAAGCCCGGCTGCCGTTAATGCCGCATTCAGGGTTTCGCTGTGTTGCTGAAACAGCTCTGTTGTCGTGCTGGAATCTGCCCATATATCGGTGGTGACGTGCTCGCCTTTTACTGTGATAACGGCAAGACAGTGGCCCAGGTGCTCGATATCGAAATCGATTGAAACTCGCCAGAGTCGTTCATGCGCAGGGGTATTTTCATCAGCGTCCTGTTGTTCAATGCGTAATTGAAAGGTCTCGACTTTTTCCTGGTTGTTTACCGGTAACTCGATAATCAATGTTGGCCGCATTGTTTCTTCGGCATGTACGGTATTGAGCTGATGCATCTGGATTCTGGCAACCGCTGCATCGATATCATCAGCCAGTTGTTGTACTTGGATCAAATTCACCGGCACATCACTGCGCGGAGATGGGTTTGCAGTGGCAGGTGACGGTTGTCCAGTGGTAACACCTGGGCGAGTTGGTATGCCCTTATCCGTTAATACGCTTGCCTGACCTGGTAGTGGTGCAAGTGCAGGATTCGGTGTGCTGGTCGTGGGGGCAGACCCTGTCCTGCCCTGAGCCGTGAGAGAGGCAGGTAGGAGCGGTTTGTCGGCCGCAGGGGTTGCGGTTGATGGCACGGTTGGCTTGGCCGTTGTTGTTGCTGCCGTTGGTATATTCTGACTCTGCACCGTCACCGGTTTACTGGACACGCTGTTTACTGGTTGGGAGGTCGCGGGTTTGGGTATGTTGTTGTTACTAGCTGTCGACAATGATGTATTTTGACGCTGCCCCGTCACAGGATTGGTAATCGGACTGCCCACTGGCCGAGAGGCTGTGGGCGTACTAGTGCTACTAGCGGTTGTTGCTGGCTGGGTTTGACCTGATGTTGGCGCTGCTGGTCGTCCTGAGCCTGCTGCAGGTGATGGGTTAGCGGGGGTTGCGCTCCGTGCATTCCCGCCAGCCTGCTGCAGGGCCTGGCTAATCTGTAGCAGGCGTGCTTTCAAGTCAGTATTGAAGAGTTGTGTCAGGGAGGAAGGTTTCTGACTGTTTTGTTTGAGGCTACTTTCAAAGAACAGACCTGACTGCCGGATTGCCTGCTGCACTGCCTGTGGTTGTCGCAGGTTTTCCTTGCGCGGTAACTGATTAACGAGGTCCTGTATAAGATTTTTTACTTTATCGCTGATAACCGGATTATTGGCCAGGGGTGTCTGTGTTAATTGCACCAGACGGGTAAGAATGGGAGCAAGAGGGGTCTGTTTTGGCAGTGCGGTGCGCAGTGCATTGGTCAGCGTATCGACTTCTGCTGCAGTCTGATTGACGACCCTTAGCTGGGTGGTCTCACCCTGACGCTGCACTTCCAGGCGCAATTGCTGACCCTGCTGGACTACTTCGGTGAGCTTGGCCTGTACGGTACTCTGGCCGATACGTAGTTCTGCCAGATTGGGCGCAAGTAATTTGCTCACTGTTGCGGTAATCACCTGGCCAGTTTCAAGATTGGCAACTGATCTGCTTGCAGATTGACTGGATAATGCTGAAAGTAGCTGACTGGGTGTGATTTCCATTACTGATGTGTCGTATAGAGCTGACTATATATAAAGTATATTGAGCTAAAACCTTTTTACCATGTAAAAATCTGCTATTTTTTATATATCTACTTTTCAGCTACTTAAGTTGCCATGAAAGAACACGAGCACGCCTCAGGCTGGTATTACCGTAAAGATGGTGAAATCTATGGACCATATGTTGCTGGTCTGTTGTCGCGCTACATTTTGCTTGGTCGCATCAGTAAGGAAGATGAAGTCAGCAGTGATGGTCAGCGATGGCAACTGGTTCAGGACACTCCTGCCATAATCCCGGATGTTATGAAAGGGGATCAAAGTGATCCAGAGGTACAGCAACGCCTGGTTGCGGCGATGCGCTGGGCGGATGAACGTCAGATGGATAGACGTGCGAATGAAATTCCTACTCAGGAACAGCGTGAACGAAGAATGGCGGGTGATCGCCGTATGCTGGAGGGTGATGATGTACTTGCCCATCGCCAGTTGCTGTGGGATCGTAAGATGCAGGGCAAGAAACGGCTTAATGTTTTCTTAGGTTGGCTGGTGGTTTTCGCAGCGGTGGGTACCCTGGGTGGTATTGGCTGGTATGTTTATCAGAACCCTGAGCAGGAAACCTATGTGGATTGTAACGCCGATGCCGTTCCCGGGGTAAATTTCAGTAATTGTATTATGTCTGGTGTGGAATTTAATTCAGTTGACCTGCGTTCCGCATCGTTTAACAATACTGTTATGTATGAGGCTAGCCTTCGCAATAGCAATCTGGAGAATGCAGATCTTCGCTACGCGGATTTCAGTTTTGCCCAGCTGCAAAATGCACGTCTAGTCAGCGCCAATCTGACTGGAACTAACCTGCGCAATGCTAATCTTGATTCAGTAAATCTCTCTGGTGCTAATTTATCCTTTGCCAACCTTACTGGTGCGGATATCAGAAGCGCTAACTTGACCGATGTGAATCTGCATCAAGCTTACTGGATTGATGGTACTGTATGTGCACCCGGTTCTATTGGACGTTGTGCGAAATAAATAGACTGTGACTGTGATCGCAGAATTCAGAACGCAAGTAGATAGATACTACAAGTTTAATTGAACACATCCCCCCAAGGAGAAAAAGTATGTGGAAAAAACCTGATCTCGATTCTCAAGATTCGGCCCCTGTAGCACCAGCTGGTATTGCTCCAACCAGTCCTGCTCCTGAAAAAGCGGCGCGCAGTCATGCGGCGGTCATAGGTCCGTCTATTACAATTAATGGTGATGTAACGGGTGATGAAGATCTGATTGTGCAGGGTCGCATCGATGGCGTTATTAAACTCAAGCAAAATAATGTCACCATTGGACAACAGGGTGTCGTCAGCGCAAGCATTAGTGCAAATATTATTACCATTGAAGGCAAGTCTCACGGCGACCTGAATGGCGATGAAAAAGTTATTATTCGTAAAACAGGACATGTGGAAGGTAATATTATCGCGCCACGTGTAGTACTTGAAGATGGTGCCGTGTTCAAAGGTAGCATTGATATGACTGGCAGACAGCCTGCAAAAGCCGCAGTAAAACCTGAGACGAAAACCGAACAACCTGTTGCAAAGCCAGCAGTAGCTCCAGCAAAGGCTGTGAACTAATAAACAACTGACTATATAGCTGTACAGGAATCACTACCGAGTGAGACAACAACAAGGTCCGTCATCTATTGCGCACCAACCATTACAAAGTGGTCTGGTGCGCTTTCGTTCCCAGGCATTTGAAGAAATCCATAATCACTTTTACAAGTGTGCTCACCCTAATATCCTTGAATTAGGGATGCCACTGGGTATGAATGTGGATTACTTTTCACAATATTCGTGCCGTCTCTTTATTGAAGATCTTTATTCGAGGATCAGTGTACTTTCATCGATTAACTTGCCCCGCCAACTTGAATCACTTGAATACCAGCAGCTTGGTGATGACTTTGCATTTGATTTGATACTCTGCTGGGATCTGCTGGATTATCTACGACCTGCTCAGATTCTGGGAGTTGTGGATCTGTTTCGGCCCTATGTTAAAAGAGGTAGTTTGCTTTATATTTTAACCTCCGATACCCGAATGATTTCTGATCAACCTCAGACATATCGTCTCGCTGATGATATGCATATCGAGCCAGAACTACTAACACTGGAGCAACGTGAGAACCCAAGACACCGACCGGGGAATTTACAGGACATGCTAGGCAGCTTTATGTTGCAGCGTTCGTATATGTTGACCAGTGGTCGAATGGAGCATTTGTTTAAGGCCGTATAAAATTACTGGCACTGATGGCAGTGCTCAATAAAGTCAGACATTATTTGTTTAATTTGTTCATCACTCATCGCAACCAGATTCTCACCAACAAATATTTCCATGTAGCGCCCCTGATTGTATGAAGGGTGAAACTTTCCACACATCCAGGTCTTATGTTTTTCGGCTATGGTATCTCTCGCTGCAATGAGTACCTGTTCAGTAAAGTCAAAATGTGCATGCATCATGTTCGTCGGTGGCGTGTCGGGGGTTAGCTTAATCTCCTCGAACTGATTTAATACTGCAGCAATTTCTTTTGCTCGTTTGCAGTAGACTGGTATACGAGGCAGATGTTGTTGCAGTTTTAATTGAGCAGAGATGACATAAGGATATAATTGATAGAGGTTGCCACCATGACGTCGTAACCAGATTCTGCTTTCATCAATAAAGTCAGAATTCCCGAGTAACATTGCACCGCTTATATTACCGAGCGTTTTGTAAAACGAGACATAAACAGAATCAAATAAAGCGGCTATTTCTTGCAGTGATTTTTGATAATGTTCTGTGCATTCCCATAGACGCGCACCATCCAGATGCAGGGCAATTTTCTTGCTACGCGCATAGTCACAAATTCCAACCAGCTCATCCCAGCTGGGAAGTTGTCCTCCAATCCAGCGTTGTGGAAGTTCTATCAGCAAGCAGGCAATGTCGTTGCTACATTTTTTGAGGTCATTTAACTGAAATAGTGACGATTTGTTGCCAAGCAGGCAGGTTTTCAGGTCATGCAGGTACTGATAGGCATGATATTCATTGAATTCCATGTGACAAGTGGCATGGCAGGCAAAGGTATTGTTCTTGTTTCGCTCAGACCAGAGTCGCATGGCTATCTGTTGCGCCATCGTACCGCTGGGCATAAAGACCGCGGCTTTTTTACCAAGCAGGCTGGCGATCTCCTGCTCGAAAGCGGTTATCGGTCCGCCTGAACCATAGCAGTCAGCAGTAAGATCATGTTGTCTGGCGTAGTCAGACAGGGCCAGTAGTTCATCGGCTGGCGTCTGGCCTTCATGCAGATAAAAAAAGGAGGTACATTCATCTCGTAGCATGTCGCTAATGATGACATGATTATAGATTCGCTGTCACTCGTCACGATGCAGCGTTAAGTTTTAGCCTCCTGGCCGTAGAGTGACTGTGATCAGCTTAATCTCCCCCAACCTCCATGTTGGGCTCGAATCTATGAAAACGTATTTTAGCCTTCCCTGTCAAATACGTTTTCAAAGACGCTGATCCCTGTCGCACCACGGCCAGTCAGGTGTGGGTGATGCGCTGCAGCGTCATTTATGTGGGCGAGATTAAGTCGAGGACAGCTACACCCTGGGCAGGAGGATAAAATCTAATGCTTAGTCAGATCTGCTTTAATCTTGTTTACGATTAATCAGATGAGGTGGTTACGACTAATTAACAGCAGCAATGTATTGGTGTAGAAATGTGGGTGCTCTGGCGTTATTTCTCGGCGCTAATATACACAATCCAGCCAGCATCAGCCTCACCTTCCCGTGTGGCTTCAAACTGGCCATTACCATCTTCGCTGTCTTCATCTTCATCATCACCTTCCCAGTAGACAGTGACGTTTTTAAAGCCAGCTTCTTTTAGTAGTTCCTGAATTTCTGGCAGGGTCCACAGGCGCCATTCATAGGTAAATGCCTTGCGCATTTCTGAACCGTCAGGGAATTCAAAATGAATATGGCAGGTATAGTCACCGGTAATGGGGTTGTAATAATCCTGATCCCAGGTGTAGGTGAAATCGTCATATTCTGTGCTTTCTTCCATTAGCTGGAATGCCTCGTAGCCACCAAAGGCATCGAGAAACATAACACCATCATCCTGTAGTGCATCATAGGCACGCTTGAAATAACTGCGCAGCGTGTCTCTATCTTTGAAGAACCAGTAGCTAAAATTCATCGCCAGGATAATTTCAGGAGAGCGGGTTTCTACTTTGAATACATCGTCTTCATGTACTTCTATGCGGGATTTCTGCTCATCACTTAATGATTTGATATTATGCGATTTACCCCATCCCAGAACTTCAGCATCGATGTCGACGCCAATGGCCTGGTTATCTTCACGACGTTTTATCCATTCACAAGAGGTATTGGCAGTACCACAAAAATCTTCACGCAATAGTCGTGCATGACGTCCACGTATTGCTTCAAATGTGTTATCGACGAAATCTATTTCCGCTTCGACACATTGAACGGAATCCTGATAAAGAGTGTGGCGATCAGCCAGCTCGGCTTGAGTTTGTTTAGTTTGCATAGCTTCTTTTGACATAATGAAACCAGTGATGGATGAATGTGTTAATCCTATCACACCTGGGTAATAAGAATATATATAAGGTATAAAATGCGATATTATATGTACAGTTTTCATACAATCTAATAAAAATGCCGCATACGGACGAACTTGAGCACTACTATAGTTTTATCCCCAGCCTGGTGCTTGACTGGGCTGTCCGTGAAGATCATGAAATCCAGCAACCCTATAGTGAAACGTCACAGGCCGCGGTGCTGTTTGCGGATATCTCGGGTTTTACTTCGTTAACTGAAAAACTTGCCGAGCAAGGGCCGCAGGGCATGGAGATATTGACCGAGGTCATTAACGCCTATTTTGGTCGATTGGTCGAGGTGGTGACTGATTATGGTGGTGATGTAGTCAAGTTTGCCGGTGATGCGATGATTGCCGTCTGGCGCTGTCCGCCTGATGAAATTTTTAGCGAAGTCATGTATCACGCAACCTTATGTGGCCTGTCAGTACAGGATGCATTGAGGAACTATTCCGCACCAGACGGTACTCGATTGACAATGCGTATTGCAGTGAGCGCGGGAGATGTGCGTTTTTTCCAGCTTGGCGGTGTTTTTAATCGTTGGGAAATTGCGCTGGCAGGTAAATCACTGGCAGAAGTCGGTATCGCGAATGAGGAATGTGAACTGGGTGAAGTCACGGTGACGCCGTTTGTCAAAGAAGCCATTGCCGATCGTTGCCATACTGAAAAATTATCCGAGTTCACGTATCAGATAACCGAATATAAGCAGACAGATATCATCACAGAAAAGAAAGGGTTGCCAGACAATGTTGTCAGTCTGGATACATTGCGTGCCTATATTCCTGCCGCGATACATAAAAAACTTGAACGTGGTCAAAGTGGCTGGTTGGCCGAATTACGTCGTGTTTCTGTAATTTTCGTCAATCTACCTGACCTGAATTTTGATGCGGAGTTGAACTGGGCACAGAAGGTGATGACGACAATCCAGTCATCGGTTTACAACTATGAAGGTAGCATTAACAAGTTGAGTGTCGATGACAAGGGCATTAGCCTGGTGGCGGCGTTTGGTTTGCCACCATTGGCGCATAATGATGATCCAACTCGTGCGGTGCTGGCCTCGCAAATGTTACATGACAAACTCAGCTCATTAGATTGCCATCATTCTATCGGTATTGCCTCAGGGCGTGCATTCTGTGGATCGATAGGAGGTGAAGAACGTCGTGAGTACACCATGATTGGTGATGTGGTTAACCTTGCCGCGCGTCTCATGCAAAAGGCCAGTGGTGGCATGTTATGTGATGAAGTGACCTTTCAGGCAAGTCAGAAAGAGATTGATTTTGAATCACAGGAGCCGCTTAAACTTAAAGGCAAGGAAGCGCTGCAGAACAATTATAAACCACTTGGAAGAAAGACCCAGTCACAGGCGAGTGTTGATAATAGCGCCATCATAGGACGTGATGTCGAACTATCAGTTATCAATAAAGCAGTTGATTCGGTATTTAGTGGACACACAGAGAAACTGATTCTTCAGGGAGAAGCTGGCATTGGTAAAACGGCGCTGGTGAATCAGCTACAGACGGTTATTCATGAAAAAGGCGGGCGTTGCTTTATAGGCACTGCTAGCGCAATTGATAAGGCCACGCCTTATTATGCCTGGGAAGATATCCTGTCACAGATTTTCGAAATTGATGCTGTGCCATCACGCGAAGAGCGTGAAGCCAGGATTGAAGCGTTTGTTGGCGAGGATGAATCCTTACTGGCTTTGCTGCCATTGTTAAATAATTTACTCGATGTCAATTTTCCTGAATCGAGCGTTATTCAGCAGATGTCAGGTGAGGTGCGCTCTGATAATACTAATGCATTAATACTCATATTACTGAAAAAGCTAGCCAGTGAATCTCCAGTATTTATAGCGTTTGAAAATGCACACTGGCTAGACTCTGTATCATGGATGCTGGTGAATTATCTGTTACGTGATGTGTCACCGCTTTTATTGATGATTGTACATCGGCCGATGCCTGCAAATATTTCTCAGGTGTATACACAGCTACTCGATGATACGGACACCCACAAGCTCAACCTTGTGCCATTAACACGTGATGAAATCTATCAACTCATAGTTGCCCGGCTAGATGTTGATTTTATTCCTGATGCAATTGCAGATTTAATTTGTAATAAATCCGAAGGTAACCCATTTTTTGCTGAACAGCTTGCCAGTAATCTTCGCGATGCCGATGTCATTCGTGTGGAAAATAATAAATGTGTACTGACCACGGGTGAAGAAAAAATTGCCAGCATTGAAATGCCGGATACCCTTGAGGGGCTTATTACAGAAAGGATTGACCGTCTGTCTCCTGCACAACAGATGACACTAAAAGTGGCCAGCGTTATCGGTCATGTCTTTCGGCAACATATTCTCAAGGATGTTTACCCGATCGAGAATGAGAAGAATTCACTCGAACAACAACTTGATGCGCTGACGCAACTGGATCTGACGGAGCAGGATAAAACGGAGTCTGAACAGGCTTATATGTTCAAACAGTTCATCACCGAAGAAGTGGCTTATAACATGATGTTGTATTCACAGCGTCAGCAGTTACATGATGCCGTTGCACGTTGGTATGAAAAAAATCATGCCAACACGCTATCTTCATTTTATACCTCACTGGCATATCACTGGTCTAAGGCCGCTGATAATGAGAAAACACTGGAGTACTGTGTTAAGGCAGGTGATCAGGCCATACGCAGCCATGCCAATGTAGAGGCACTACGTTTCTTTAATCAGGCAATCGAACTGGATGATAAACTGGGTAATACGACACTGCCAGAGGATCGCGCACACTGGCATCAGCAGATAGGTGAGGCCGATTACGTACTGGCACGTTTTGTTGACAGTCTTGATAATTTTAACAAGGCACTAGAGCTGATGGACCAGCCGATAGCGCCATATGGTTTTTCTCTCATCAAAGGTCTTTTGTCTGAATCGATAGTGCAGACACTACATCGCCTGTTACCCAAATCATTTATAGCCAAAAAGCGTAGCATGGCCATAGTGTTGTTACGCTCTGCACGTGCCTATGAGCGTATGGCGCAGATTTTTTATCTTGAGAATGACAAGTTTCGCAGTGTCTACTGCGCCATGCGCGCACTCAATCTTGCTGAAACTGTTGGGCCATCACCAGAACTCGCGCGCAGCTATGGCAATATGAGTGTGATTGCAGGATTGATACCCAGTCCTCCATTAGCAGAGATGTATTATAGGCTTGCCAGGGAAGCGGCAGACCGAACTGATAACCTGGCAACACGTGCCTACACACTAATGGTAACCGGCCTGTATCGTCTGACGTCAGGGATCTGGAAAGACATTAAAGAGTCTATGCAGCCGGCGCTGGATATCGCCATCAAAACAGGTGAGAAGCGCCGCTGGGAAGAAGTGTTAGTTGTCTGGGCGCAGTCATCCTATCGCCAGGGAAAAATAGAAGAAAGTATCAGACAGTATACTGAATTGTATGAATCTGCACTGCGTCGCAATATCGTACAGGTGATGACATGGGGGGCAGTAGGCCTGCTTGGTAGCAAGCTAGCCACGAATGACACCGAGGAAGCTATTGCACTGATTGAAGATCTACCGTTTGAAGGTCTCAACAATGGTGAACGTATCTGGGCATCCGGTACTTTGGCACAGGCATATATGCAAATTAATGACTGGCAAAATGCTTTAAACCATGTAAAAAAAGTCGATGCCTTGCTCGAAGGTAGTCCGATAGCCGCGTATATTTTGCCTGGGTTTGCTGGCACACTCGAGGCAGTGTATGAGCGTTGGCAAAAATTTCCGAATGAAGCACCGCAGATGCGCAAATACGCCAGACGTTCACTAAAAGCATTGCGAGAATATGCTCGAGTCTACCCAGTAGGTCGTCCGCAATACTGGCGTTGCCGGGGAGTCTATCAGGCACTACAGGGTAAGCGCTCAACCGCTATCAAGTACATGCGTAAAGGCCTGGCTTTTGCGCAGGAGTATACGATGACCTATGAGGAAGCTATGCTGCATTATCATCTGGCACGTTTACTTCCCGCTGGCAGCCAGTTTCGACAGGAACATCTCAGTGAGGCCAGCAACCTGCTGGAATTCGTCGGTGCTGCGTATAATTTAGAAAAAGTGCAGGCTGAGCAAGAAACAGGGTAAGTCGCCATTTAAGCTATTCTATTCTTCTGAACAGGTAAAAAATTGTCTAAAAATTCCGCATTTAGCAAATATCTTTAACCATAAATTTCACCTGAGAAATCGAGTTATATATCTGAAATAAAAAGAAATATTATGATTTTGCGCCACTTTAAAGCGGCCGCATTTGCTTGACCTGCTGCATCAAAACCACGATCATAGCGCGCCTGTTAGTCTGTACCCGAAGGAGTCTCATGAAAACGTCTGATAAGAAAAGAGTTTTGCGTGAAATGCTGTTCGCGCGACGCTTCGAAGAGCGTTGCTACGAAGCTTATGTAGAAAGAAAAATCGGGGGTTTTCTGCATCTTTATCCTGGTGAAGAAGCCTGTGCTTTTGGCGTGCTAGAGGCGGCACGCGTTGGCCAGGACTATGTCATCACCAGTTATCGCGATCATGTTCACGCGATTAAGTGTGGCGTAGATCCGAAAGCCGTTATGGCCGAGCTGTTTTCTAAAGAAACGGGCGTCTGTAAAGGCCTCGGTGGTTCCATGCATATCTTCGGCGCGGCAAACCGCTTCATGGGTGGCTATGCACTGGTTGGTGGACCATTTCCACTCGCTGCCGGTATTGCCAAGGGCATCAAAATGAAGGGAGATGATGATATCTGCATCTGTTTCCTCGGCGATGCCGCCAATAATCAGGGGACCTTCCACGAATCACTCAACATGGCCAAGATCTGGAATCTGCCCGTGTTGTATGTGTGTGAAAACAATTTATATGGTATCGGCACACGTATTGATCGTTCTACTGCTGTCATTGATCAGTACAAACGTGTGAGTGGATACGATATTCCATCTAGCCAGGAAGATGGGCAGGACATCGAAAAAGTATATGCCGCTGCCGAGACAGCGATTGATCATGTGCGTTCTGGCAAAGGTCCGTATTTTCTGGAGCTCATGACGTATCGTTATCGCGGACATTCGATGTCGGATTCCAATGCTTACCGTGAAAAAGATGAAGAACGCATGTGGGGTAATCGTGATCCTATTATTATGCTACGTGAACGCCTCATTGAAGCAGGTGAGCTGACGCTTGAAGATTATAAGGCGATGGATAATGAAATTCTCAATGAAATTGAGGAAGACGTTATTAAATTTGCCGAAGAATCAGCTGAACCTTCAGCGGAGCTCGTTGATAAATACGTACTTGCGGAAAATGATCCGTGGGTGAACGGGGGAGCAGGCTAATGGCGAATATTATGTTTTGGGAAGCCATACAGCGTGCTCATGATGAAGAGATGGCACGTGATCCTTTGGTTATTGCGATGGGTGAAGACATCGGTGTAGCAGGTGGCACCTATAAGGCTACCAAGGGGCTGTATGACAAATACGGGCCTGAGCGCATCATTGATACGCCAATCTCAGAAAATGGTTTCACTGGCCTGGCTATTGGTGCCTCATTTATCGGTGTGCGTCCGATTGTTGAAATTATGTCGGTCAACTTTGCCTGGTTGGCGATGGATCAGATATTCAATAACGCAGCCAAGGTGCGCTATATGTCAGGTGGTCAGCTGGAAGCCCCTGTCGTGATTCGTTCTCCGGGTGGTACCGCGCATCAGCTTGGTGCCCAGCATTCCGCGCGCATGGAAAAAGTATTCATGGGTATTGCGGGTCTGCGCGTTGTCACTCCGTCGAATCCTAAACAGGCGTATGGTCTTATCAAGTCTGCTGTGCGCTGTAATGATCCGGTTTTCATTAATGAGCACGAACTTATGTATAACCTCAAAGGTGAGGTTCCCGACGAAGAGTACTTCCACCCATTAGAGGGTAGTGAAGTAGCTCGTGAAGGACGCGATGTTACACTATTTGGTTATAACATCTCTGTTCACTGGTGCCTGCAGGCCGCAGACATTCTTTCTAAGCAACATGGTATTGAAGCTGAAGTCGTCGATCTATATACGCTGAGTCCATTGGATCGTGATGGTATACGTGAGTCAGTTAGCAAAACACACCGTGCGATCATTGTTGAAGAAGCGGAAGCACCTGTTGGTGTAGGCTCAGAAGTTATGGCGATTATTAATGAGGAATGCTTTTATGAGCTAGATGCAGCACCAGCACGCGTATCTGCCATGAATGCTCCAATACCTTATAATCATACATTAGAGAAAATGGTCATACCTGATGCGAAGGATGTAGTACAGCAGGTACTGAAAATGTTTGGCAAGGCATAAAATCTTGCCTTACGGTCTTGAGGCCGTACTAAACACTCCATCACAAAACTAAATAATACGAATAGAAAACTATGTCAGAATCTTACGTCATTAAAATGCCACAGCTCTCCGATACCATGACCGAAGGGGTTGTGGTTAGCTGGGAGAAACAGATCGGTGATAAAATAGAGCGCGGTGACATTGTTGCCACGGTTGAAACCGATAAAGCCGTGATGGATGTTGAGGTTTTCCGCGAGGGTTACCTTTCAGGACCATTGGCAGAAACAGACAGTACTGTTGCTGTTGGCGATGCAATGGGCTATATCGTTGCTAATGAGAGTGAGGTGCAGCAACAGGGTTCTGCGCCAATTGAAGATTCGGTTTCTGCAGGTAGTGAAGGTAAGCCAGAGATTGAAGTGGCTGCTGATATTGATGTACCTGATGACGTTAGCCATGTAATTAAAATGCCCCAGCTCTCTGATACCATGACCGAAGGGGTTGTCGTAAGCTGGGAAAAACATGTTGGCGATCAGATAGAACGTGGCGATGTAGTTGCTACCGTCGAAACAGACAAGGCGGTAATGGATGTCGAAGTCTTTCGAGATGGTTACCTGTCAGGTCCGATAGCGCCAGAAGATTCTGTTATTGCTGTTGGTGATGCCATGGCATACCTGGTAGAAAAACAGGACCAGGTGGTAGAGGGCGAACAAAAAGCATCAGGTAAAAAGAAAGCCGATGCCGAGCCAGAATCTACAGCAAGCACGTCAGCGCCGGTAGCGGCAATGAGCACGCCAGCGATTGATCCAAATGTTGTCCCCGAAGCACGTCCGACAAACAAGCTAGCCACGCCGTTGGCACGTAAGCTGGCTGCTTCACTAAATGTGAACCTGAATACCCTGCGTGGTAGTGGTCCGAATGGTGAAATCACTGCCGATGATGTGCGTCATGCACAGCCTGTTGCACGGCCTACCGAAGTTGCCGATCACGTGCCGGCACATGTTATGCCTGAGGTGCAGGTGCCAGGACATGGTCGTGCCATGTCAGCAATGGAAAAAGCGGTTAGTCATTCTATGACGGCTTCACTAACGATGCCGACCTTCCGTGTCAGTGTGAATGCCAAACCGGGTGCATTAATTAAGGCCTCAAAAGCCAAAGGCGTTTCTGTAACAGTTGCAATTGCCAAGGCCTGTGCGAATGCCATCCAGCAACACCCAACGATTAACTGGTGTTATCAGCCCGTCGATAAACTGGTCGAACGCGAACAGATTGATATTGGTATGGCCGTCGCAGCCGATGGTGGTGGGCTGGTTGTGCCCGTGTTACGCCAATGTGAAGCACATGATATTGAAGAGTTGAATGAAACCTGGGGAGACCTGGTAACTCGTGCACGCAAGCGTCGTCTTTCACCAGAAGAATACGCCAATCCGACTTTCATGGTATCGAATATGGGTATGCTGGGCGTCAGTTATTTTGATGCTATTCCGACACCCGGTACGGCCGCCATTCTGGCAATTTCTGCGGCTGGTGCCGAGGGTATGCCGCTAACGATTACGGCTGATCATCGTGTCGTCAATGGTGCCGATGTCGCGCTATTCCTGAATACATTAAAAGAAAATATCGAGCAACCTGAAAACTGGATGGGACCAACGGGTCCTGCGATTCCAGAAGGTAACTGGGATTACGATGTACTGGTTATCGGTGGTGGTCCAGGTGGTGAAGATTGTGCGCGTGATCTGGCCGGGCATGGACTGAAGATCGCCATGATCAATGATGCACCTTTTCCGGGTGGCGAATGTTTATGGCGCGGCTGTATTCCTTCCAAGGCGTGGCGTGCTGCCGCTGACCGTATTCGTGATCGTGCCCATGATGGTCATCTGGGTGTCACCGGTACGACAAAAGCAAAACTCGACTGGGCTGCAATGGAAGCAACTCGTAGAAACGTTCTGGAAACGCGTGGCGACATGGCGCTAAAAACCGACAAGGGCGTTAAGATAGATGTGAAACAGGGCTTTGCCTGGTTTGAGACCGACCATCGTGTCTTTATTGATACCAGTGGTAACAGTGATGACCCGCATCAGCGGGCCAGTCAGGGCGATAATTCAAACGGCGAGCATGTTACCTTTGGTTGTGCTGTGATTGCGACCGGCGCACCACCGTTTGTGCCGCCGATTGATGGTGCCAATGAAGGCGTTGACGCTGGTGGTGTACTGACATCAGACACTGTCTGGGGGCTGGAGAGTGTACCAAAGAAACTGGTTGTCATTGGTGGTGGCGCAATCGGTGTTGAGATGGCGCAGATCTTTCAGGACTTTGGTAGCAAGGTCACACTGCTTGAAGGACAGCCGCGTTTACTTGCAGAAGTTGAACCAGAGATTGCCACACAACTGGCAGCGATTCTAAATGATGATCCTAATCTGACAATTGCCACGGGTGCCGCTGTGGATTCCATCAGTGGCGAACCGGGTAAGATGAAAGTAACCTATACCGATGCCGAGAGTAAGAAACATAATATCAGTTGTGATTATGTGATCATGGCAACCGGTAAACGTCCTGTGCTTGGGCCTTTGAAACTGGAAAATGCCGGTATAAGCGCAAATGGTGTGGTTCCGGTTGATGCACGTTGCCGCACTAATATTCCTCATATCTTTGCGGTCGGTGATGTGAATGGTGGTCTTATGCTGGCACATACTGCCGGTGCTCAGGGGCGAGTCGCTGCCA
>Ga0316207_10000473_pt1 | contig 65273 bp, 59 predicted proteins | sample 6weekpyrite_MG_FD_204943 | JGI IMG/M metagenome (GOLD analysis project Ga0316207, IMG submission 204943) | Microbial mat bacterial communities from mineral coupon in-situ incubated in ocean water Damariscotta River, Maine, United States -... | ecosystem: Environmental > Aquatic > Marine >... | reverse complement strand
CGATATTATATGCTGATAAAATAACAGGATCGATGCAACGTGCAATAAATGAAACAGAACGCCGTCGTGAAAAGCAGTTAGCCTATAATGAGAAACATAATATAACGCCAACAACTATCAGCAAATCGGTGGCTGATATTATGGATGGCGCTTATGGTAAGAAAGTAGGGGGCAGTAAAGCCTTAAAAGTGGCAGACGAATCACTTGACTACAGTACTATGAGTGGTGCAGAGTTAAACAACGAAGTCGAAAAACTAGAAAAGCAAATGTATGACTATGCGCAAAATCTTGAGTTTGAAGAAGCCGCTAAAATCAGAGACAAAATCAACCAAATTCAGGATAAATCCCTGGGGATTCTAACCTGACACACCTTTAGCTTGTTTATAGGCAAGTACTTAAAATCCTTGAAATAATTTTTGACATTGTTTTACCATGTGCTATTGTTCAATAGGTGAACAGTTCAACTGATGAACACTTCAACGATTGAATAATGTGGATAAGGGATTTTGCAAGACGAAATAACTTACAAATTACTAAAGACAATAGAGAAAGAACCGAATCTCAGTCAGCGGGAAATTGCTCAGCGAATGGGAGTGAGTCTTGGCAAAACTAACTATTGTTTAAAGGCGTTGCTTGATAAGGGGTTTATCAAGGTCCGTAATTTTTATAAGAATAAAAAGAAAAAAGCATACATCTATTATCTCACTCCTAATGGTATCGAAGAAAAAGCTCAGGTAACTTACCGTTTTTTACAGCGAAAAATTATGGAGTATGAAAATATTAAAGCTGAAATAGAAAATTTAAAGAGTGAAGCAGCTGAAAATTTAGAATCTACAAAAGATGATAAAAATTAGCTTGCTTAAAACTGCTTATGAGTAATACGAACTATGTATTTACAAATTAAATACTTGAATACATTTTTCATGCTTTTGGAATTTTAGATTTATTTTGTTTGAAACTTTGTCGCCAATAATTATTAATCTAAATTAAGTTCCGCTTTAAAAAGGCTAAACACATAATTATGTGTTGTTGATAAAAGATACTAGTTGTAGGTCTGGTAGGGCGGTAGCGTGCTTAGAAAATTTATATATTTGCAAGCTTTATTTTTTGCAGCAAAAAATTAATTTGAATTAAGTAAAAATTAAATAATCATAAAGGTATGGGGTGGTAAATCATGTCGTCAAAGCAACTGGATATAAATGAAAAGTTAGTTCTTTTTGATCTGTTAAGGATATTATTTTCAAGAAAGAAATTAATATTCGTGATTACCGCATTTTTTGTGTGTGTTGCAGTAGTATATATTTTTGTCAAAAAACCACTTTATCAGGTGGAGTCATCTATTTTTCCACATAGTATTCAAAACGGACATTTACACAAACGAGTTGACGCTGAGTCTCATGATAGATTAAACCTTAGGATTAAAGATGCATTTCTCACTTTTGGAAGAAATATTCAAATTTCAAACTTGAATGAGTTGATTAATTCCAATAGAAAAGTGTTACAGGCTAAAAATGTACCTAGTAATAATGAAATGCAAGAGTATTTTCGTAAATTAACTTTTTTCCCTGGAAATGATGAAGTTAAAGTCAGGCTTACAGGGGTAAACAAGGAGAAAATTGATGTTTGGCTTTCTATCCTAGATGTTTTGGTCGAATTAGTTATAGAACAAACAAAAAATCAAATAATGGATTTCAATAGGCTTGCCGTTTTAAAATTAGAAAAGGATGTTGCAGTAATTAAAAGAAAATACACGAGGATCTATGAATTAAAACTGCGAGATTTGAGAAACCAATTACAGATTGCCAAAAAACTTGGGGTTCATGACAACCCGTTATTACCTGGTCTAAATAGAAATACATATAAAAATACAGTTATATTGGGATTATCTGGTTTTATGCGGGGCACAAAAGTGATCCAAGAAGAAATAAATGTATTAAAAAATATGTCCTTAAAAGATATTATGGATATTGAAGATTATGTTTATTTAGAGGAATTACAGCAAAAAATAACTTTACATAAGAATTTTGATGTTAAGAAATTTGAATTCATTGATAAAGAAATTAAATCTAATATTAGTATTGTATCTCTAAAAAAATCAGTGGTTTTGTTGTTGTCAATTCTTTTAGGATTAACTACAAGTGTTTTGATCATCTTTTTACTTGAATCGAAAAAGAGATTTAATGCCAGCACATTATGATTTGTGGTTTGGAAATATACTTCAGTAATCTAAATGCTTTAGGATTACTTTAATTTTTCTGATTAACACTTAAACTTTAAATTGTATTCAATAAAATTCTATATCGTAAATCTATTTTTTAGGATAGTTTGCTGTAGTAGCGCTATTTTTTAACGAGTAATTATATGTGAAAGCATCTAAGTTTAAATTCGAAATAGCAAAAAAATTATGGAATATACTTTCCATAAAAGAGCAACGTTCAGCAGTATATTTATAAGGGTTTATGTTGATAGGTATGTTGCTTGAAACATTAGGTGTTGGTTTAGTGATTCCAGTAATTGCTTTTCTTGCTTCAAGTGATCCGGTCGCATCATATCCTGTGCTCAGACCATTATTTGAATATTTGGATAATCCTGAACAAAAAGTTATAGTCGTTTGTGGGTTAATTTTTTTAGTTTTAGTGTATATAGGTAAAAATTCATTTCTAGCTTTTTTAGTATGGCGGCAAAATTGATTTGCAAAAGTTATTGTAAATGATGAATCAATACAATTATTTAATTATGGTCATCGCCGGCGTGATTTCACTTATATCGATGATTTCGTCGAAGCAGTTATTCGTGTATTGGTTAACCCCGCAAAATCGAGTCCTGATTGGTCAGGAGATGATACAGACTCCGGTACTAGTAATGCACCTTGGCGAATTTATAATATTAGGAAATAATAATCCAGCAGAGCTTAAAGATTATGTGGCTGCCCTTGACAATGCGTTAGGAAAGGAATCAAAAAAGGTGGTATTACCGTTACAAAGAGGTGATGTCGAAGGTGCTTATGCAGATATTCAAGAGTTAGTTGAATATTTTGATTACTCTCCATCTACAACGCTTAATGATTGAATAGAGAAGTTTGTTGAATGACACCAAAATTACTATCGCTAAATTTAGATTCTATTAAGTATGACTTCATCAGTTAAAAAGCTTTCGATAGCAGGGAAAATATGGCACATCCTTTCTTCTTCCGAAAAAAGGACGGCTATATTTATATTTTTTATGATGATAATTGGTATGGTACTCGAGACACTCGGAATCGGGCTTGTGATACCTGCAATTACGTTATTTACTCAGGGTGATATTATTCAAAAGTATCCGGAGTTAAAGCCATTTTATAACTTTTTAGGAAGTCCAACACATACTACATTGGTTAAGTGGGGGCTGTTTTCATTATTATTGGTATATTTTGTGAAAAACTTATTTCTTGCATTTCTTATATGGCGCCAAACAAAGTTTGTTAATATGGTTGGAGCTCAGATTTCACAAAAACTTTACTCTATATATTTAAGACAACCATACGCATTCCATTTAAAAAACAACTCAGCATTATTATTGAGAAATGTTTATAACGAAGTGGGTGTCTTTATGGGTGCGATAACTGCATTTATGACAATACTTTCAGAGTCATTAGTGTTGATTGCATTATGTGTTATGTTATTCGTGATTGAGCCATTAAGCGCTTTAATTGTTTTAGTGGTTATTGGCCTTTCTGCAGGAGCATTTTATCACTTTACAAGGAATCAAGTTAAAAAGTGGGGACAAGAAAGACAGTGCCACGAAGGGTTTCGAATTCAACATTTACAACAAGGACTTTCTGGTGTTAAAGACGTTCTTTTACTCGGTCGTGAAGATAGTTTTATAAATGAATACAAATTACATAATGTAAAAAGTGCCAGCATTGAACAGATGATATCAACATTACAACAGATGCCTCGGTTATGGCTTGAGGTGTTAGCGATTATCGGCTTGGTTACTATGGTGCTTGTTATGTTAGCGCAAGGGTATAAAACAGAGTTCATATTGCCTGTGCTTGGTTTCTTTGCTATTGCAGCTTTTCGTTTAATGCCATCAGCAAATCGGATTCTAGGTGCCGTTCAATCTGTACGTTTTGATTTGCCAGTGATTAATGTTTTATTTCATGAAATGCAATTACCTGTATTGAATAAACATTTTGATAAATCTCCACGTCTAAAATTTAAACACAAGCTTGAATTACAATCAGTCAGTTTTTTATACGAGGCTGCAAATCATCATGTTATTAATGATATATCATTAAATATTATGCAAGGAGAGTCAGTTGGTATTGTAGGTTCTAGTGGTGCAGGCAAGAGTACATTAGTAGACATCATATTAGGTTTGTTGCAACCGACTAAAGGTGAGGTTCTTGTTGATGGCTATAATATGATTAATCATTTACGTGGTTGGCAAAACAATATTGGATATGTACCCCAGTCTATTTATTTAACGGATGATACACTTCGTTGCAATGTGGCATTTGGTCTAGCAAAAGAAGATATAAATGAAAATGCAGTTATGAGTGCCATTAAAGCTGCACAGCTTGAAGATTTTGTGAAAGAGTTACCAGATGGGCTTGATACTAAGGTAGGAGAAAGAGGAGTGCGGCTATCAGGTGGTCAACGACAAAGGATCGGTATAGCTCGAGCACTATATCATGATCCTTCCGTACTAGTGTTAGATGAAGCGACTAGCTCTCTTGATACAGAAACTGAAAAAGGTGTTATGGAGTCAGTTAATGCACTTCATGGTTCAAAAACAATTATTATTGTTGCTCATCGATTAACTACAGTAGTAAATTGTGATCGTCTGTACAAGCTTAATCAAGGTATGCTAATTGATGAGGGTACACCTGAACAAATACTCAGGTCCACTATGTAGTGGTATAGATTGTTTAGCAACCTAGTACATCATTAGAAGTTAAAAAACTGAAAGTATTGTATAAGCTGGATATGATTTTTGCGCAAAAAAGTAAAATAAGTTGGATTATGTTATTGGTTATTGTTTTGGGGTTTTACCGTATCATCGACATATCGATTAGTAGGATAGAACGTAGTTGAAAAAAGTACAGGAATGAATACAAAGCTGTTAACAAATAACAATTGTATTTTGTTCTTTATTTTTCACTTATACAATTAGTTTGTCTCAATAACATTTCAGAATATTTTATTTATAAAAGGAAATAAATAATAATGATCAATGACAAAAAAGTTTTAGTAAACATACTTGCAAGATCTGGTTCTACAAGTGTGAAAGATAAAAATATAGCAGATGTTGGAGGAAAACCTGTTTTATGGTACTCAGTTACTGAGGCTTTAAAAAGTAAATATGCGGATGCTATATGTGTATCTACCGACTCACCTAAATATGCAAAAATTGCCGAAAATGCTGGAATTAAAGTCCCATTTTTAAGGGCAAAAGAATATTCCACGAAAAATTCAACAGCAGCAGACTCTTCAAAGTGGACAACATTGGAGTATGAGAAATATTCTGGTGAGAAATATGATTATATAATTGATTTTATGAATTCTAATCCATTTAAAACTGTTGAAGATTTAGATACATGTATTGAAATGTTAAATGACAATAGCAATGCAGATACAGTTGTTGCTGTGACTAGGGTATGGGATGGTCATCCTGATAGAATAAAACAGATTGTAAATGGTGAAATTCAGGATTGGCCGGGTACATCTGAAGTTTTAGAATCGCTCAGACAAGATTTAACCCCACCTGCATATATACGGTGCGGGTCAGTTTATGCCATGAAAAGACATGTGCTAATTGATGAGGGCAATAGAAGAGGTAAAGTAAGTGTTCCTTATATTATGCCGGCAGAAAGAGTTTGTAATATAGATGAGCCTAAAGATTTACTAACGGCAAAATCTATGATGGAGTTAAGAAATGATGGTGGACTGCATGAAGCTGAGTTGTCATATAAAATTTTAGCTATATCTAAATGTGATGATTTGACATATGTTAAGCAATCATTATCTGCATTAGGCAATGTTGATTATAATTTTGAAATAAAACAAAAAGAACTATCAAATATAATTAATGATTATGAAATTATCTTTGTCTCAACTAATTTGCAATATAATGAAAGTGTATGGAAAGAAAATTCTAAACTAAAAGTTATAGCCACTCCTTCAGTTGGTATAGAGCATATAGATGTTGAGTTCTTCACAAAAAAAGGAATTAAAGTCATTAGCTTGGGTGGTGAATATGAGTTAACTAAAACAATATATTCTCCCGCTGAAGTTGCTTTTTCACATATGTTAAATTTATCCAGGAATATTATAGCAGCAATTGAAGATGTTAAGTCTGACAATTGGATGCCGAATAATTTTATTGGTAATGAATTGAATGGTAAGTCTGTAGGTATCGTTGGTATGGGTGCGGTTGGAACTATAATGTCAAATTATTGTAAAGCTTTTGGGATGAAAGTAATTTGTTATGATCCATATAAAATTGTTCATGATTCTAATATAAAGCAATACAGTGATTTTAATGATTTCTTGTCAAACTCAGATGTAATTACTGTACATGTTAGTTTAACGCCTGAAACTGAAAACATGTTTACAAAAAATGAATTTAATATTATGAAGGAAAACGCTATTTTTATAAATACATCTAGAGGTGAAGTGGTTAATCAATTGGATTTATTGGAAGCGATTGATAGTAATGAAATATCATCAGCTGGCCTCGATGTGTTGAGAGGTGAGAGATTAAAAAGTGATGAATTTAAATTATTGGTAGATTATTCAAAAAAACATAATACATTAATTATTACGCCTCATTTAGGTGGTAGTACAATGGAAGGAAGGATTAAAAGATCTAGTTATTTATGCAAGTTATTACATGAGTATGCCAAAAGTGAAAATTAAAAAAGTAATAGGTTATGGTTTGTCATCACCATTTAACAACTCTTCATACCTTGGATATTTAGATAATAGTGGTCTAAAAAATATTGGTATTGTTGAAGTTTATACTGAATGTGGTTTGATTGGTTATGGTGAAACATATGCAGGGGTATATTGTGCTGAGCTTATAGATAAAATCGTAATGTACCTAGAACAATTTTTAGTTGGAATGGATATCAATACAAAAGAAATTCATAATAAAATTTTCAGTATTCCTTATGTTGGAAGGAATGGTGTGATAGCAAGTGTTGGTAGTGCAATTAATATTGCTCTTTATGACATCATTGGTAAGAAGGAAAAGAAACCAGTATATGAGTTATTGTCTACTGAATATAAAGATAATGTAAAAGTTTATGCAAGCAGTGGTTCATCTACCTATTCAGTTGTTCAAATAAAAGATGATGTTAAGTCTATTATAGATATGGGGTTTGACTCATATAAGATGAGAATTGGCTATCAAGACATTAAAACTGATATAGCAAGAGTGAAGATGGCAAGAGAAATATTGGGCGATAGGAATTTGATGATAGACTCAATCATGGGAACAATAACTCCACCATGGAAACTTTCTAAAGCGCTTCAAATAGAGAAAGAATTAGTGGCATATAGTCCATTTTGGTGGGAAGAACCAGTTCACCCAACTGATATTGAAGGAATGAAATATTTAAAATTAAATTCAAAAATTAAAATTGCTGGTGGAGAAGCTCTTAATAGTAAATTTGAATTTGAACAGTATTCAAAAATGAATGCTGTAGACTACATTCAGCCTGATGTTACTAACTCAGGTGGATTTGATGAGTGTTTAGATATTTGTGAAATGTATGATGTGGCTGCTATGCATGTCTGGGGTAGTGGATTAGCAATTTCAGCAAATTTACATTTTAGCTTCTCTTCTAATGCCGTGCACTATTTAGAAATACCAATGATGAAATTAGATATAACCGATGAGATAATGGATTATAGTATAACAGTTGATAATGGTTATGTAACAAAGCCTGATGTTATCGGTTTGGGTATAAATATTACTGACGATATTAAAGAAAAATATAAATTAGTTACAAACTCAAATTATGTAATATGAAAATTTACACTGACTTATATAACAGAACAATAATGTATAATATACCAGGGTGGTGCTTAGATAAACTAAAATCAATTGATTTAGAAATTGTCACCGAATATGACGATGATGTAAATGTTTATTGGGGGGATTTATTAACTAAAGATGCTGTTTTGAATTTACCTAACTTAGAGTGGATTCATTTCCCATGCGTCGGTGTAAACAGAGCACTAATACCAGAAGTTATTAACAAGAATATTACTGTAACTAACAGTCCTGGTATTTTTTCAGAATCAGTTTCTTCTTTGGCCTTATCATATATTCTTTATTTTTCTAAAGGATTAAATTTTGTTAATAAACTTAGGAGGGAAAATAATTTAACTAGAGAGAGTTTTGATAAATATATTGATTATACAAAAGAATTAAATAAAACAAAATGTTTAATAGTTGGGATGGGAAATATTGGCCATAAGTTGAAGGATTTATTAAATTCATTAGATATAGAAGTTGTTGGTTTAAATAGTAAAAATATTAATGAATTAGAGAAATATGTCAGTCAAGTTGATTTTGTAGTGAATCTATTACCTCTAACAGATGAAACTAAGCATATGTTTGATCATAAAATATTTGACAAAATGAAACACGATTCATATTTTATAAGTATGGGCAGAGGTCAAACTGTTGTAGAAGAAGATTTAATTAAATCTTTAAAAAAAGGATCTATATTGGGTTGTGCGCTTGATGTGTTTAATACTGAACCATTGCCGAAAGAATCAGAATTATGGAGGATGGATAATGTTTCGATCACTCCACATATTGCAAATGTAAGTAAAAGTTATTGGAATACACAAATAGAATTATTTATTTCTAATGTAAAACGTTTCCGAAAAAATACTAAATTACTTAATACTATAGATTTAAATAAAATGTATTGATCTATTTGTAAAGTGATTTGAGACAAAAGCAGATTTCCTTAGAGTTAAATTTGGCAAAAGATAATAAATCTACATAAGTTTTGGATTGGAGACTATGTAAGATTTTTATATTGTCATGCTAATTGCTTAATAAAAGTTGAATATAAACAAAAATACTCATTACAATATTCACACAAAAATGATTAAGCGGACTCTTAAAAAAATAGTTAATTCAAATAATTAAGTGTCAAATTTTTTTAATTGTAAAAGCAAATGAATAAATCAAGTTAGGAGTGATAATGAATAAATATATTCAAACTCTTGTTGAACAGGGTAAATTAGATCTTGTTTTGCAAAAGAATAGATGGAAATTTGATCAAACACCATACATTATTTCCGGGCCTTGTTCTGTAGAATCTGAGGAAATGATAGTAGACTGGGCTAAAAAACTCCAAGATGCAGGGGTAACAGCTCTACGTGGTGGAGCGTACAAACCATGTACTTATCCTGTAAAGAGTGCAATTGGAAACTGGAAAGAAGGGCTAAGAGAAGAAGGATTAAAATTTTTAATTACGGCAAGACAAGAAAGTGGACTACCTATAGTTTCAGAAATCATGGATGTTCGCCAAATTAATGATCTTTCCATGGAAGCTATTGATGTGATTCAGGTTGGAACTAGAAACTTTCAAAATTATTCATTATTAGATGAGTTAGGTAAACTTGATAAAGTAATTCTCCTTAAAAGAGGCACGTGGGGAACAATTGACGAAATTTTAGGTGCTGTAGAACGAATCCTAGTAGGTGGTAATAATAAAGTTGCAATATGTTTACGTGGAGTAGTTGGAATGCCTTCATATAGACATGTATTTCCATCTATACGATGGGCGCCTGATTTAATGATGATACCTGCACTAAAAGAACTTTGTGATATACCTGTAATTTATGATCCAAGCCATTCTACTGGATATAGAAATTTTGTTGAACCAATATCAAAGGCAGCCATAGCATTAGGTGCTGATGGTTTGACAATTGAATCGCATCCTTACCCTGAGAAATCAATCAGTGATCCAGATCAAGCTATATCGTTAGATATTTTAACATCAATTTTAAAAGGTATTTATGAAAGATAAATTTTCAGTAATTATACGATGTAAAAATGAAGAGAGATGGATAGGTCATACTATACAGTCAGTCCTTGATTTTATTCCACATAATGAATTGATAATTATAGACAATAATAGCACAGATAATTCCATCGAGATTGTAAATAGTTTCAGACGAGATCCTGATTTACTTGGCAATAATGAGCACTATACTGATGTTAAGACTGTGAAGTTACCAACATACTCGCCAGGTATAGCATTAAATTTGGGTGTTAGAAATTGTAGATTTGAAAATATATTAGTGATATCAAGTCACTGTGTTTTAAAAAAGTTCAATTTAGAAGAATTGGTTCCCAAGTTAGATAAATACGCTGGTATTTTTGCTAATCAGAATCCGTTATATCAAGGAAAGCGGATTACTAAAAGGTATTTGTGGAAGCATTTTACAAACACAGAGACTGTAGATTTATATTCCGATATGGAAGAAAGGCATTTTTTTCATAACGCTGCTGCAATATATAAAAAGAAAACACTTATTAAATATCCTTTTAACGAGAATCTTGTAGGTAAAGAAGATAGATACTGGGCAAATCATGTTATAAAAAATAATGAGCACACCCTTTATGATCCAATAAATTTTGAAATTGATCATTACTATACTTCAAACGGCAATACTTGGAAGGGTATCGGTTAGATTTTATTTATTAAGTTTAAATTTTTGTTATAAAATAATTACTATCTCGGTAATTTTTAAACCAATAGTATCGTTTCCTTTCATAAATTTCAATGCAAGGATGAAAAGGTATGGTATTAGAATTAATGTTAAATGCATTGATGAAACACATGCAACCTGTAGAATTGAAACGTCTTAGAACATAACAAATGAAAATACCGCTATACAATTAATTTTATATGGAAGTACCAGTAAATAACTTTAACTTGAAAATAGAATCAAAGATAATCTGGTAAAAATTAAAAGTGATTGTGAGATTAATATACTAGTATTGGTAAAATTTGTAATACTAGGTTGCATCATTAAAATGTTTGAATTTTAAAAAAGTATTACTATACAAGATTTTGGTCATAGTTATGAGCACAAACACAAACACAAAAGTGAGAGCTATCCCTCTATTAGTGGAAACTTACCAGGCAGAGCAATTTCCATTATTTTCAAATGAAGAGGGTGGTGGTGTTTTGGTGCACTTAAGCGAAGTGTTGAAGTTTTCAGAATCATATTCAAAATTGTATGAAATATATATTAACCGACTAGTAGAACGATTATCAGAAACAGTTAATGAGTCTGATGCTGCTTTACAAATACTTACACGGCGTGCTTTGGTACCATTAGTCCATTGTTTCTTGGATCGTATGATACGAGTTAAAAAAGCAATAGATATTTCTTCTGTTCAATTAGCTATACCATTACATAAAGATGAAATTCAATCGTATATTATTGAGGACTTCGAAAGTGCCGCTGTTAATGACCCTAAATTTAACCAGTTAATTATTAATACTATTAGTGGTATATGGGCTCTGCCTAAAACGAATATTGATTTCGACACAATGACTTTTAAGACCCAAGTTGGGTTTAGAAATAACTTATTCAGTTTGTATGGGAAAACGCCATATCGACTCATTAAAAAACTTCTATTTCCATGTATTGCAAAAATACCTTATGCACGTTTACCTGCAATTAGCTTAGCAAATGCGCAAGGGGTATTTTTTGAGCATGGATTTTATGCGTGGTTACTTGAAAATATTACTCCGCGATGGGTATTGAGAAAGGCTAAAAAAAATCTATCTCTACGTGATGATTTGTTTAGAAACAATTTTATCGATTGTGCTGAGTTAGACGAGTTGTTGTATGATTTGGGGTTGAATAAAATCGAACAAAGTAGATTTTATTCGTTGTTTGAGGACTATCTATGCACATTCTATCCATCATCACTATTAGAATCCATATCAGAGAATATGGAGTTTGCGAAAGAAAATTTAATCAAATTTAAGAAGAAAGTATTACTATCTGCAGGTGGACGTTGTTCTCGCTCCACTTATATTTTAGCAGCAGCCAAGCAAAATAACTTTACATTTGTTAATCTTCAACACGGTGGTCATTATGGATATTTTGCAGATTTGAGTACTTTTTTAGAATTAGAATATCCTGGAGTAGATCAATTTATTAGCTGGGGTTGGACAAAACTTCCAAATAAAACGCCAAATAAAAACATGACAGTAATACCATTACCAAGCCCGTGGTTAAGTGAACGCAAGCGGTATTGGAAAAAATTAAATATTGATGGCATTAAAGAATTTGATGTATTACTGATGCCGAATATGGTCAAACGATTTCCTGCAGCACCTCAAGGAGCTTTGCTGTCAAGAATAGATTTGATTAAGAGTATATCTACTTCATTAATAACGTTGGTTCAATATTGTTCTAAGAATAAGATTAAAATGTTACATAAACCTTATAATACAACAACGGTTGGTTTATTGGATAAGACCTTAAAGGAAATGGAACTAGTTGGCGGTTCTTTATATTCGTGTGAAAAACAACTGGATAAAGGATTGACTTATTCTCTTTTGAACCGATGTCATGTTGTTGTGTGGGATCAACCTGGCACGGGTTTTCTTGAGTGTCTTTCATCAGGTATTCCAACTATGATTATTTGGATGAGAGATTTTAGTCAAGAGGAAGAGTGGGTAAAACCTGTGTTTGACGAACTTGAAGACTGTGGCATCGTACACAGCCAAGCAGATACGTTAATTAATCAAATAATAGAGTATAAAAAATCACCAGTTAGTTGGATGAATAATGCTAAAAGAAAAGATGTTGTATCTAGATTTTGTCGTCAGTTTGCATGGACTGAGGATGATTGGCCAATTTATTGGAAAAACTACTTAAATGAAAATGTTAATGCTTTTAATTAGGATGGTTTATGGATACTTGTTTTCTCAGTAAAAAATTAAAGCGCAAAGGTTTTGTAAATATTGGGTCATCAATATTTACAGAATATGAAATTAATGAGCTGAGTAAGCTATCTAAACAAGTTTATATAAATTTACCTGACAAGCACCTTGACCGTATATCAGCTGAACAGGGTGGTGAAGGGGTTAGACGATTACCACAACATAATTCAAGAATAGCGTCAATAATAAATAAAATGTTTTCTCACAAAGCAGTTAAAAAGATCTTAACTGATATGATGGGTAGTGAGTATAAAATATGGGGAATTCATTTTCGCCGGTCTTTTCCTGGAGAATCAGGCTTATATTTACACCAGGATGCTCTTGGGCAAGTATCTATCGCTCTGTCTCTTGACGACAATTCTGATGGGGAAGGCGCAACATTTTTTGTGCCTGGCTCACATTGGGTTCCTGAAAGCTTGAAAAAATTAAACTTAGAATTGAGTCATAAGCTGGTTTCTCCTTTGCGTTTTTTATTTTCTCCACTTTTAACACGTCGCGGTGATATTAGTATTTTTACCAATCGTACATGGCATGGTCGATTACCTAACAAAACTAACCAAGCGCACGATGTTATTTTAATAGGTATGTTTCCTGAAACATGTAAGTTTGGATATGAGAACTGGTCAAATGAATTTATAGATTCTATTGAGGGGCAAGAACTACATAATTTGATTGAATATCCAAATAACCCAACGATTTCTTTAGATAGGGAAAATAATCTTGATGTTAGTATATTGAAAGAAGAAATATTTTCGCTTAACATTGAAAATCCCTCTGTAAATTCAGAAGTAAAACAATCACTAAAGCTAATAGGTACGATTCAATTTTTAAAAGTAGTGATGAAGTTGAAGAGATTGATTTTACCTATCATACGATTAGGCCGTTAATATAAATCGTAATAACAATTATTTAAATATTATCTGGTATTATTTTTAATGAAAATTCTAATAACAGGCGCTGATGGTTTTATTGGCTCTCATCTCACAGAGGCACTAGTTCGATCAGGGCATGATGTACGCGCCTTTGTGCTCTATAATTCTTTTAATACTTGGGGATGGCTTGATCACTGTGCTTGCGATGTAAAAGGAAAATTCGAAGTGTTTGCTGGTGATATACGTGATCCACATGGTGTGCGCACAGCTATGAAGGGTTGTGATGCAGTATTACATCTTGCCGCATTAATTGCTATTCCCTACTCATATCATTCACCAGATACTTATATTGATACGAATGTAAAGGGTACATTAAATATTGTACAAGCAGCACGTGATCTGGGTATATCTAAAGTGGTGCATACCTCGACTAGTGAGGTATATGGTACTGCTCAATTTGTCCCCATAACTGAAGAGCATCCATTACAAGGTCAATCACCGTATTCAGCAAGCAAAATTGGCGCAGATCAAATTGCAATGTCATATTTTTTATCATTTGGTACTCCAGTTTCTATTCTAAGACCCTTTAATACCTACGGTCCAAGGCAATCAGCACGAGCAGTGATTCCAACTATTATCACTCAAATTGCCAATGGGAATCGTGAAATTAAATTAGGAGCTGTACACCCTACACGAGATTTTAATTATGTGGCTGATACTGTTGCTGGTTTTATTGCGGCTTTAGAATCAGAGAAAAGTATTGGTGAAGTCATTAATGTCGGAAGTAATTTTGAAGTTACAATAGGAGATACTGTTCAATATATTGCTGAAGTCATGGCCGTTGACATAAATATTCTTACTGATGAACAACGTTTACGTCCTGAAAAAAGTGAAGTTGAAAGACTTTGGGCTGAAAATATTAAAGCACGTGAAGCATTGGATTGGCAACCTCGGTATGGTGGGCTCGATGGATTTCGCCGTGGCCTAGCTGAGACTATTGAGTGGTTTAGTGAGTCATCTCATTTAGCCTCATACAAGTCAGATATCTATAATATTTAAATAGAGTGGTTAAAGAAATCACAATTAGCCAACAAATCATTAATGCGATTAAAGTTGCAATTAATACAGACACTGCAGTGTTACATGAACCAAGCTTTATAGGTAATGAGTGGAAATATATTAAGGATTGCCTCAATTCGACTTTTGTTTCTTCGGTCGGGAAATATGTAGAACGTTTTGAATCTGATTTACAAGAATTTACAGGTGCTCGTCATGCCATAGCCGTGGGCAACGGAACAGCTGCATTACATATAGCATTGTTGTTGGCAGGTATAAAAGAGGGAGATGAAGTGTTGATCCCTGCTTTAACTTTTGTTGCGACGGCAAATGCCGTTAATTATTGTGGTGCAACTCCTCATTTTGTTGATAGTGAATATGATACTTTAGGTATAGATCCAATTGCTTTACGTGAATACCTAAAAACTAATACTGAGACACGAAATAAAAACTGTGTAAATAAAAAAACAGGCCGAGTAATTCGTGCAATTGTTCCAATGCATACATTTGGCCATCCGGTAAATATTGAAGATTTAATGTCTGTCGCTCAAGACTTTAATTTAGCACTAGTTGAAGATGCTGCTGAATCGCTTGGTAGTACTGTAAATGGAAAACATACCGGAACATTTGGATTAATGGGCACGCTGAGCTTTAATGGAAATAAAACTATAACTACAGGCGGTGGTGGTGCAATTATTACTAATAACACTGAGCTTGCTAAACATGCAAAACATTTAACAACAACTGCAAAAGTTCCTCATCGGTGGGAATACGTCCATGATGAAGTGGGATATAACTATCGTTTGCCAAATATCAATGCTGCGTTAGGCTGTGCTCAGTTGGAACAGTTACCAGATATTCTTGCATTGAAACGTCATTTATTTACAAATTATCAATCTGCATTTCGTAATCTTTCAAATGTAAATCTTGTTAGTGAAACTGAAGGAACAAAAAGTAATTTCTGGTTGCAAGCAATGCTATTGGATGATTCCGTTGCGGATCAGCGTGATGAAATACTTGATAATACTAATAACGTCGGATTAATGACACGACCTGTTTGGAAATTATTGAATCATCTCATACCATATAGACACTGTCCTCAAATGAAGCTGCCTGTTGCAACATCTTTGTCTCAACGTTTAATCAATTTACCAAGTAGCGCATTACTGGCTACAAAAGAAGTTTTGTGAAGAAAAAACCGATTTTACTTTTAGGGGCAGGCGGGCATGCACGCGCTTGTATTGATGTAATTGAACAAAACGGCTTTTATGAGGTGGCTGGGCTTGTTGGTTTAGCTGAAGAAGCTGGAACAAATATCCTAGGTTATTCTGTTATTGGTGTAGATAATAATATACCCGAATTATTAAAAGAATTCACAAATGTACTTATTGCGATTGGTCAAATTAAGACGCATGTTCAAAGAGAAAGACTGTTTAATACTGTTATGCAAAATGGTGGAAATTTACAGAGTGTGATATCGCCAAGTGCATATGTCTCAAAGCATGCAAAAATTGGCGATGGTACAATCGTAATGCATGGAGCCATAGTTAATGCTGGAGCTAGTGTTGGTAAAAATTGTATTCTCAATAGTCAATCACTTATTGAGCATGATTCAGTGATTGCTGACCATTGTCATATTGCTACCAGTGCAACTATTAACAGTGGCGTTACAATCAGTTCGGGTACTTTTATTGGTAGCAATTGCAGTGTGCGCCAGCGTACCAATATTGGAGAGCATTGCGTGATAGGAATGGGACAAAATGTTTTGAGTGATTGTGCAGCTGGAACTTGGTTACCTAAACGTTTAAAGATAAAAAAATGAAAACACTTATTATTGCAGAAGCGGGTGTAAATCATAATGGTGATATGATTCTAGCAAGGCAGTTAATAGATGCCGCAGTAGATTCTGGTGCTGATATGGTCAAATTCCAAACTTTTAATGCTGATAAACTGGCTATACCGCTAGCAAGTAAAGCTGATTATCAAAAACAAGGTTCTAATATAGATGAGTCCCATTACGAAATGCTTCGTAAACTTGAACTTACAAGGGAAATGCATGTATCCCTAATCGAGTATTGTCAGAAAAGAGGCATTTTATTTTTTTCAACGGGTTTTGATATTAACAGTATCGATATGCTTGTTGAATTGGGGATTGATCGATTTAAGATTCCATCTGGCGAAATAACGAATCTCCCATATATTAGACATATTGGTCAGTATCAAAAACCGGTTATTCTTTCAACGGGAATGGCTACACTTGGCGAAATAGAAGCCGCACTTCATACTTTGGAAGAAGCGGGTACACCACGAAATATTATTACAATCTTACACTGTAATACAGAATACCCAACTCCGATGAAAGATGTAAATCTGAATGCAATGGTAAATATTCGTAATACTTTTGGTGTTAATTCCGGATATTCAGATCATACGGAAGGAATTGAAGTTGCCATTGCTGCCGTTTCACTTGGTGCAACAGTGATTGAAAAACACTTCACATTGGATCGAGATTTTCCAGGGCCGGATCATAAGGCTAGTCTAGAGCCTAATGAGCTCAAAGAAATGGTTGAAGCAATCAGGAATATAGAAATGGCTCTGGGCGACGGCATAAAACGACCAAGTACCAGTGAAATGAAAAATATGTTAGTAGCACGTAAATCTCTCGTTGCTGCAAAAGATATTCATGCAGGCGAAGTCTTTAATGAAGAAAATCTTACAGTAAAACGACCGGGTACTGGTATATCTCCAATGTATTGGGATAAGGTTATCGGTAGAAAAGCATCCCGTGATTATAGTGCTAATGAATTAATTGAATTGTAAGAAATAAGTAAATATATTTCTCATAGTCTTGCGAATTAAAATGTTATGACGGTAATTGATAAGAGATTTAAGATGGATGACCATAAGTCAGAGTGGAATAAATCATACGAAAATAAAGATAATTTTGTTTTTTATCCGCATGAAGAAATTATTCGCTTTGTATCAAAAAATATTCGAAAGCAAGTTGGTTTGGATATGTATGAAGATATACATAGGGCGACAAATGTGCCACGCATTCTCGATTTAGGTTGTGGAATAGGACGTCACGTTATTTATTGTAATAGCATGGGGTTGGATGCGTATGGTGTGGACTTGTCAACTGAGGCAATTACATTTGCAGCTGATTGGGCTACCAGTAGTGGTATGAAAAATGTAAATGAAAAAATTAAAAATGGTGATATTAGAAATCTTTGTTGGGATGATGGTTTTTTCGATTATGTTGTTAGTCATGGTGTGTTGGACAGCATGTCATATGATATAGCAAAAAGAGCATGTACTGAAGTTGCAAGAATAATTAAACCAAATGGCCTTTTCTATTGCGATGTTATTTCTGGTGATGATTCAGCTCACTGCCGTGAATTTAGCGGAGAGGAGATCGTTGAGACGACTCATGAAAATGGCACGGTTCAACTTTATTTTAATTTTTCAATGCTCAAGTCTTTATTTGAAGATTTGTTTGAGATTGTTGAGTGTAATTTGATTCGAAGAGAAAATGTAATACATGGTAAGTTTACTTCAAGGTATCATTTGGTACTTAAAAGCAAGGTGTGACTATTGAGTATATTAGTTACAGGCGCAGCTGGCTTTATAGGTGTTCGTCTCGTTCAGCAATTAGATGCTTTAGGTTATCATGTGATTGTATTTGATCGCAATACAAGACCAACGTATGTCGAATTGAGCGAGAATGTTACCTGGATTGTGAAAGATATAGCGCTTGAAGGCATTCAATCAGGTGATATAAATGGTGTCGATACAGTTATTCATTTGGCTGGTTCTACTTTAGGAGCTGGTGAAGACGAATATAACTTCTTAATGGCAAATGAAGCAACGACTATAAGATTACTGCAAGCTTGTGCCAAACAAGTTGATAAGTTAATTTTTGCCTCGTCTCAGGTAGTTTATGGTGATATTAATCATACAGCTGTATCTGAAGATTTTGAATTAAAGTCAACTGGTTCAGCATATGCTTGTAGTAAGGTGAATAGCGAATCTTGGCTGCAATGGTTTCATAAAAAGCACGGTGGAACATATTTAGCTTTTCGTTTTAGCGGATTCATTGAGGGTGGTGGTATTATTGATTATATAATAGATCGTGCACTTCGAAACGAACCCATTGAACTTTATTCTAAGGGAGTTATTCATCGAGATTATCTATCTATTTCACAGGGCGTTGATGTTCTTCTAGCAGCGCTAAATTTTACCGGAAGCAAAAAATATACTCCGATCAATATAGGTTCTGGTTACATTATTAGTGCGAGTGAGTTAGCAGAGTTGATATGTAATGAAGCAGATTCATTGAGTGAAATTGTTCTATCTAATAAATCTGCACCACAGGGTGATTTTGTTTTTGATATCAGTAGAGCAAAGGAATTATTTGACTTTACTCCAGAATATTTACCAAAAGCGGTTAAGAAATATGTGCAATATAAAAAGGTAAGTTATTTGAAAGGTAATCCGAGTGCGTAATATAAACATGGCTGAGCCTCATTTTTCTGAGGACGATCGTAAATTTATTCATCAAGAAATTAATAAGATTTTAGATGGTGCTTTGAGTATGGGGCCAAATGTGCAAGCATTTGAAGATGAATTTGCAGAGATGGTTGGTGTTAAACATGCGATAGCTATGAATTCGTGTACATCTGCACTTGAAGTAGCTCTTGGTGCCTATTTTATTGGTACAGGTGATGAAGTGATTGTACCTGCAGAGACCTTTATTGCAACAGGTATGGCTGTACATCTGTCAGGAGCGACCCCTGTTTTCGCAGAAATATCAAAATCAACTTTTTGTCTTGACCTTGAAGATGTAAAAGCTAGAACATCTTCTTATACCAGAGGTATAATATTAGTGCACATGGCTGGACATATTACTAGTGAAATTGAAGAAGTAAAAAAGTACTGTGATGAGAATAATTTATTTCTAATTGAAGATGCGGCTCATGCACCTGGTGTAAAACGAAATGGCCAGGTGGCTGGTTCCTTTGGTCATGTCGGATGTTTTTCTTTTTATCCTACAAAGGTTATGACATCAGGTGAAGGAGGTATGCTTACAACAAATGATGATAAAGTTGCGTCTTATGCAAGAAGTCTCCAACATCGAGGGCGTGATATGAATGTTGGAATTGAACAATATAATCTTCCAGGCAGAAATATCAGAATGACAGAGATGACTGCATTACTTGGTAGAGTGCAGTTGAGTCACTTGAAAGAGTATCTTGATACCCGCCAACGAATCGCAAAAATATATAAGAGTGAATTACAGGATGATAATCGAGTTCAATTAATTATTCCTGATGATATGAGTGCATCCTCATACTGGAAGGTTCCAATTTTACTTAACTCAAAAAAAAATCGTCGTATAGTGACGGAAAAGATGAAAAAAGAATTTGGAATATCGTTAGATTGGGCTTATCAACCAGCTCTTCATTTACAACCAGTTTTTCGTGGGCTTTATGGAACTAAGCCAGGTGATCTTCCAAAAAGTGAAGATTTTCTTTCTAGACATATTTGTTTGCCATGTCATCCACAGATGACTGAAAATGATACGAGATATGTAATATGTTCTTTAAAAGAAATTCTGGATAGTTTGAATGACGAATAAAACTATCAGTATTCATCAACCTCAATATATTCCCTGGTTGCCATATTTTTTGAAGGCTGATGAAAGTGATCTTTTTATTATTCTGGATACTGTAGATTTTCAAAAAAATGGGCTTCAGAACAGAAATCAAATAAATACTGCTAATGGTCCACTATGGCTCACAGTACCTGTTAAACAGAAAAGCAAACAAAAAATTATTGACGTACAGATTAATAATAATATTGATTGGAAAAAAAAACATTGGTCCACTTTGTTGCAAAATTATCGAAAAGCCGATGCTTTTAAAAATTACATCGATGAAATTGAAAATATTTTTTCTCAAGAATGGCAATACTTGAGCGACTTAAATATGCTCATCATGACAAAAATGTTTACCTGGTTAGAAATTGATACTCCTATTCTTCGTAGTAGTGAAATGAGCGGGCAAGGAAATGGCTCAGAACTAGTTCTTAATCTCTGCCTTGAGGTAGGAGCAACTAAATACTTATCTGGATTAGGAGGGCACAATTATCTGGATGAAGTGGCGTTCAAAGAAGCTAGTATTGATATTGTATACAAACCGCCAGAGTTACCGGCATTCTATTCACAACAATTCCCTAAATTAGAATTTGTTAATAACCTTTCAGCGCTTGATATTATATTTAATTGTGGAGTTGAATGGCGAAAATATTTAAAAAGTAAAATACAGTCTTGATGAAGAAGAAAAGAAAAATTCTTGGTGTTACAGGTATTCGTTCTGACTATGACATTATGTCATCAGTTTTTGAGGCAATTGATACCCATCCCTTATTGGAATTAGAAGTAGCCGTTACTGGAGCACATCTGTCAGATGCATATGGGTATACTTTTAAAGAAATACAAGAAGATGGCTTTATAATCGCTGATAAAATTGAAAGTTTAATAAATGCAGATAATGCGTCTTCACGAGTGAAAGGTTTGGCAATTCAACTTCAAGGGCTTGTCCAAACAATTCTTAGGACAATGCCTGATTTTTTGATTGTTCTGGGAGATCGCGAAGAATCTATGACAACAGCACTCGCAGGTGCTTATATGAATATTCCCGTAGCTCATATTGCTGGTGGAGACAGGGTTGTTGGAAATGTGGATGATCAGATTAGACATGCAGTTACAAAACTTGCACATTTGCATTTTGTAACTAATAAGGAAAGTCATGAGCGAGTTATTAAGTTAGGTGAGCAACCATTTCGTATTCATAATACAGGAAACCCAGGTCTTGACCGGTTATTAAAAGTACCAGTGCTATCAGCGAAGGAATTGTCAAGTCGAATAAAATTTTCGATAGAGGAAGGTGAGCCTTTAATTTTGTTGATTCAACACGTGATTTCGAGTGAAATCGACCAAGCATACTGGCAAATGAAACAAACTTTAGATGCTATAGAATTGTTAGGTATTAAAACAATTATAAGTTTTCCTAACTCTGATGCTGGAGGGCAACAAATTATAAAAGCTATTCATGAATATGAACACTTACCTTTTCTTTACGCTGCAAAAAATATTCCCCGGGTAGAATTTGTTAATTTAATGCGTAATGCTAGTTGTATGCTTGGAAATTCTAGTGCAGGTATATTAGAAGCACCGTTGTTGAGGTTGCCGGTTATTAATGTTGGTAATCGTCAGAAGGGTCGTTTACATGCAAAAAATGTCGAGTTTGTTCAACATGATGTAAATGCAATTAAACAAGCTGTTCATAAAGCAATATTAGATAATGAATATAAAGAAGAAGTTTCCAAATGTAGTAATCCATATGGTGATGGGAAGTCATCTAAACGTATTGCAGAAATATTAGCAACTGTCCCAATCAATGAAGATTTGTTAATTAAGGATATTACTTACTAATGACAATGAGAACACTAATAATAGCACCTCACCCTGATGATGAGATCCTGGGTTGTGGAGGAACATTATTGCGAAGAAAATCAGAAGGTGCTGAAATATGTTGGCTTATAGTGACTAATATTTCAACAGAGTATGGGTGGTCATTAGAGAAAGTTAAACAGCGTGAATCAGAGATTAAGAAAATCACTGAAATGGTTGGATTTAATCAAGTTTATAATCTTCAATTACCTCCAACATTGTTAGATTCACTACCAATGAATCAACTTATCCAGAAAATATCAGATATATTCGTAAGCTATCAGCCTACGGAAGTATTTTTGCCGTACTACTCTGATGTTCATACAGATCATAGAATAGTTTTTGATGCAGCGATGGCCTGTACTAAATGGTTTCGTTATCCATTTGTTGATAGAGTATTAGCTTACGAAACAATATCAGAAACAGAATTCGGATTACGGCCAGAGGTATCTTTTACACCAAATGTTTTTGTAGATATTAGTCAGTATATAGACAATAAAATACAACTTATGTCTGTATACCAATCTGAAATGAATGACTTTCCTTTTCCTAGAAGTGAGTTAGCATTGAGGGCCCAAGCTACATTGCGAGGCTCAACTGCAGGGTATAATGCTGCAGAAGCTTTTCAACTATTAAAAGAAAGAAGTTAGGTTTTAACTGCAGTGATTACTTCAAAAAATTGGCAAAATGCTATATTGACACCTGAAAATACGTTACAGGAAGCGATTCACAATTTAGATGTAACATGCCTGCAAATTATATTAGTTACTTCTTCTGATGGAACTTTAATTGGAACTTTAACTGATGGCGATATTCGACGAGGTTTATTGCGGGGGCTTAACTTAGATAGGGCAATAGAGTCAATTGTTTTTAACGATCCACTAGTTGTGCCTCCTGAATTTGGGCGTGATATGGTGCTCCAACTAATGCAAGCAAACTCGATTCATCAATTACCAATTGTAGACAAAAAAAGACGAGTAATTGGTCTGCATCTTTTAGATGAATTAATTACACCAGGTCAACGTGATAATATAATGGTAATCATGGCCGGAGGCCAAGGCACACGCCTTAGACCTCATACAGAAAACTGTCCAAAACCGTTGTTACCTGTTGCAGGTAAGCCGATGTTGGAACATATAATAGAACGTGCAAAAGCGGAAGGTTTTCATAATTTTGTACTGGCAACACATTATCTAGGACATATGATAGAGGAATATTTTGAGGATGGTAGTGCTTGGCAAATAAAAATTGAATATTTAAAAGAGGAATCACCATTAGGAACTGCAGGCGCAATAGGATTATTGAATCCAAAGCCTGATATCCCTCTTCTTGTGACAAATGGTGATGTCCTGACAGATATTCGATATGGCGAATTACTTGATTTCCATTGTAGACATGATGCGGCAGCTACAATGGCTGTCCGTATACATGAGTGGCAACATCCATTTGGAGTTGTTCGTACAAAGGGTGTAGATATTATTGGATTTGAAGAGAAACCTATATCACGAAATCATATTAATGCAGGAGTGTATGCACTTGATCCATTTGTTTTTAATCTCTTAGAAGGTTGTGATTATTGTGATATGCCAACTTTGTTTAATCAGTTGCAAGAAAAACAAAAGCGGACAATTGTCTATCCAATGCATGAACCATGGTTAGATGTTGGACAACCTGCTGATTATGAACGTGCTAATAGCATAGGAGAAGTATCTGTTAGTGAAAAATAATTCAATTAGTGTTTAATCGTTGTTTAAAATATTTGTTGATGTACTAACTATGAACGATTTTATTAATACATCCGCTATAAATAAACATGTAAGGTAAATTAGGAATTTAAATTATGAAAAAATGGGATGTGATAAATAAATACAATCTTCCAACTGAAGTTAAATATTGTAAAAAATGTACGATATCAAATCAACGACCACGAATTACATTTGATGAAGGTGGCGTTTGTTCGGCATGTAATTATGCTGAATATAAGAAAACTGTTGATTGGGAAGAAAGAGAGAAAGAACTTATTAAATTATGCGATCGCTATAGAAAAAATAACGGGGAGTATGATGTAATAGTGCCTTGTAGTGGTGGTAAAGATGGCAGCTTTGTTGCTCATCAGTTAAAGTATAAATACAACATGAACCCTTTAACAGTAACATGGTCGCCACTTCGTCCTACTGAAATAGGCAGGCGTAATCTTGATGCATTTATTGAATCTGGTTTTGATCATATTTTAGGGAGACCTAATCCTAAAATTACACGACAGTTAACTCAATTGTCATTTCAATATGTAGGAGATCCATTTCAACCATTCATTTATGGTCAGGCAAATTTTCCTCTACATATGGCGGTTAAATATAATGTTTCACTCGTTATGTATGGTGAAAATGGTGAAGTTGAATATGGCGGAGATATGAAAAATGCATTCCGGCCTGATCGTACAGTTGAAGATCAAGATGAACATTACTTCTCAGGTATGCCCCCAGAGTTTTGGGTTGAACATGGAATATCTCTTGCTGATTTAAAACCATTTATGGCGCCAAAATATCAAGAGTTAAAGAAAAATAATACTACAATACAATTCTTTGGCTATTATAAGCATTGGGATCCTCAAGAAAACTTTTACTATGCCAAAGAACATACGGGTTTTACAGTAAATGATGATAGGACTGAAGGCACGTATTCTAAATATGCAAGCCTTGACGATCGTTTTGATGGCTTCCATTACTATTTGGCATATATAAAATTTGGTATAGGTCGAACTACATCTGATACTGCACACGAAATTAGAGATGGAAAAATTGACAGGGAGGAAGGTGTTGCTCTCGTAAAAAAATATGATGGTGAATTCCCTCGAAAACATTTTAATGAGTTTCTTGAATATTGTTCAATTAGTGAAAAAGAATTTGAGGATGTTATTGATAGCTGGCGCTCTGATCACCTTTGGGTAAAAAAAGATGGTCAGTGGAAATTAAAATACACAGTGTGGCAACCGGAAGGAACAGTGTAACATAAATGAGAAAGACACGTCTTATTGCACGTTTAGATATTAAAGGACCAAATTTAATAAAAGGTGTGCATCTTGAAGGATTAAGGGTAATTGGTAATCCTAATGAATATGCACTTCGATACTATCAGCATGGTGCAGATGAATTAATTTACATGGATAGTGTAGCAAGCCTATATGGACGTAATAATCTTAGCAATTTTATAAAAATTGCAGCTCAGAATGTTTTTGTGCCAATGACGGTTGGAGGAGGCATACGTACTGTTGATGATGCATACAATATTTTACTTTGTGGTGCTGATAAAGTGGCTGTAAATACAGCAGCAGTTGCAGATCCCAAACTCATTAATGATATTGCCAAACGATTTGGTAGTCAGTGTATGGTGCTTTCTGTAGAAGCAAAAAAAATTGGCAAAGACCGTTGGGAGGCTTTTACAGATAATGGACGCGAACGTACAGGCGTTGATGTTATCGAATGGATACAACGGGCAGTTGATCTTGGAGCAGGTGAAATCCTGCTAACATCTATTGATAATGAAGGTACACGTAATGGATTTGATATTCCTCTAGTGCGTGCAGTAACTAGTAAAGTATCAGTACCTGTTATAGCTAGTGGGGGTATGGGAAAAGAAGATGATCTATTTGAGGTCGTAAAAGTTGGAGAAGCTGATGCAGTTGCAATGGCAGATATCCTTCATTATAAACGTTTGACTTTAGCTGATGTTCGAAGTTATGCGCAATCAGCAGGATTAGATGTGAGAAATTTTTCATATGAATGAAGTTACAATAATTGATTATGGTATAGGCAATTTACTTAGTGTTCGACGTGGCTTTGAACATTTAAATGCAACCGTTACTTTGACGTCTAATCCAGATGTTATATGTAATTCTTCTAAAATAGTTCTACCAGGAGTTGGAGCGTTTGCTGATGGTAAATCTGAACTAGATTGCCGTGGATTAACTTCAGCCATTACTGAAGCAGCCACAAATGGAATCCCTATTTTGGGAATCTGTCTTGGCATGCAATTGTTATTTGATGAAAGTGAAGAGTTTGGTATCAATAATGGGTTAGGTTTAATACCTGGACGAGTTGTACCAATACCTGCAAAAGACTCTGATGGGAAAAATCAAAAGCTACCACATATTGGCTGGAATGAATTAGTTTACACTGATGTTTGGCATGAATGGAAAGATACTCTACTGAATAATACAAATCCCAAGGAGGCATTTTATTTTGTGCATTCATATATGGCAATGCCAAATGAGACAAAACATAAGGTTGCAGATTGTCTCTATGGCGGAATTCCAATATCAGCTGTTGTAAATCGGGATAATATATTTGGCTGCCAGTTTCATCCTGAAAAAAGCGGTAAAGCTGGTTTGGAAATTTTGCGCAGGTTTATTGAAATATGAAAATATTGGCATTGATTGCCGCTAGGGGGGGGTCAAAGCGTATTCCAGGAAAAAACATTAGACTTCTTGGTGGAAAACCATTGATAAATTGGAGTATTGATGCAGTAAAAGGTATTACTGATATTTGCGATATTTTTGTTTCAACGGATGATGACGATATAGCAGAAATAGCTCGCAAGTCGGGAGCAACTGTTCCATGGTTAAGAGCTAAAGAATTAGCGACAGACACATCATCTTCTGTTGACGTTTGTCTTAACGCTCTTGATTGGTATGAAAATAATATTAGTTCTGTTGATGCGCTCTTACTGTTGCAGCCTACATCTCCATTTAGAAAAAAAGAATCAGTGTTAAAAGGTATTGAACTTTTTAAAAAACATAATATGAAAGCTGTTGTTGGAGTATCACCAGCCGAAAGTCATCCTTTACATTGCTTTGCAATTAATAACAACACTCTGATCCCTTTTGTAGATAAGAGTGGCTTACATGTAAGAACACAAGATCTCATTAAAGCATTTGTAGTCAATGGAGCATTTTATTTGATAACGCCTAATGATTTGCGCGCAAAAAAATCTTTTTTTTCATATGATGCTGTGCCTTTGGTGTTCAAAATTATGGAAGAAGGAATTGACATAGATACTGAATGGGATTGGCAAATGGCTGAGATAGTATTACAAAATAAAATTGTTAAAAAATAGCTAAACTAATTAAAATGATTTGCTTTATTTGATGTTTGAGAAAATAAAAAAAACAATTGATTTTTTACAATATCGTGTATTTACAAAAAAGTCGTGGCGCTGGCCAGCACAAAGTGATGTGTTGATATATGATGCTTGTGGTGAAGAGTATCTTTTAAATTATCTTTCTCCGTGGAAACCTGTTGTTCTCCATGTTCGTGGTGAATTAATGAATATGCCGGTTGCTTTGGTCAGTTTGTTTCGAGGCGGGAAAAAGAGTCATGCTTATGTTGACTCTTTTATTGACAGAGTAAAACCAAAAATTATAGTGACCTTTATTGATAATAATCCTAATTTTTATTTATTAAGTAATCGCCATCCCAACATTAAAACATTGTTTATACAAAATGGTTGGAGAGGTTATTATGCTGATATATTTGAGATTCTTCAAAATTTAGACCAGAGTCAATTGGAGCATATGAAAGTTGATTACATGATGACTTTTGGTTCAGTTTCGGGTGATTTTTATGCAAAGTACATCACAGGTAAAGTCGTACCAATGGGGTCAATTAAAAGCAATTACCTGGAAAACAAACAGAAAAATGAAAAAGATTTAATAGTATTTATATCTCAGTGGTGTAAAGGAGGTCTTGTCATGGATAAGAAATCTTATACACATTCAGAATTTTTTAGACAAGCTGATCAACCGATTTTAAAATGGCTAAGAAAATATTCTCAGGAAAACAATAAAAAACTAATGATTGCCCCTAGGTTTTTTGAAGATCTAAGTTTGCGTTCATTAGAAGAAACATATTATAAAGAAATTTTAGAGGATGGCGTAGAATTTTTAGAGTTAGATGGGACATATCCGGCTTATCAAGCTATTGATATGGCAGATGTGGTTGTAACAATTGATTCAACATTAGGTTATGAGTCAGTTGCAAGAGGAAATAAAACAGCTTTTTTCTCCATAAGAAGTAGCTTGCTAAGTATTGATGGATTTACATATGGCTGGCCTGAGGAGTTTTCAGACGAAGGTTTATTTTGGACGAATATACTTAATGTAGACAAATTTACAGATATTCTTAATTATCTTTTTACTGTTGAAGATAGTCAGTGGGAGTCTGATATTTTAGACTCAGGATTCACTGAGGTGATGATAAACGATCCAGAAAATAAAATATTTAAAAAAACTATAAGAAATGCGTTGGGGCAAATGTCAGCTACAACATTTAATCAATCTAAGTCGGTAATTTCCGAAAATTAATGAGTTAAGACTTTTATGTTTAAAAATAAATCAATTTTAATCACTGGTGGCACAGGTTCATTTGGTAAGCAATATGTACAAACTTTGTTACATCAATATACACCAAAAAAAATAATTATATTTTCGCGGGATGAACTTAAACAATTTGAAATGGAACAAAAGTTTAATCAGGATTGTATGCGTTATTTTATAGGTGATGTGCGCGATCGTGAACGGTTGATTCAGGCTATGAATGGAGTGGATTATGTCATTCATGCTGCTGCGCTCAAGCAAGTTCCTGCTGCAGAATACAATCCAATGGAATGTATAAAGACGAATATACATGGGGCAGAGAATATTATACATGCTGCACTGGTTAATAATGTTGAGAAAGTTATAGCTCTTTCCACAGATAAAGCTGCAAACCCTATAAATTTGTATGGTGCAACGAAATTAGCTTCAGATAAATTGTTTGTTGCAGCAAATAATATGGCTGGGGGGAAACAAACACGTTTCGCTGTGGTACGTTATGGGAATGTTGTGGGTTCTAGAGGGTCAGTCGTCCCATTCTTTAAACAATTAATCAATGAAGGGAAAAGTTCATTGCCTATAACTGATGAACGTATGACACGGTTTTGGATAACTTTACAAGAAGGTGTCGATTTTGTATTCAAAAACTTTAAGCGAATGCAAGGAGGGGAAATATTTATCCCTAAGATTCCATCAGTATGTATAACTGAATTAGCTAAAGCAATGGGGCCTGATTTGAAACATGAAATTATTGGTATTCGTCCGGGTGAAAAAATTCATGAAATAATGTGTCCTTCCGATGACTCACATTTGACTTTAGAGTTTGATGACCACTTTGTAGTCACACCTAGTATTAAATATACAGATGTAAACCATAAATTCTCCCCGAATGCTTTAGGTGAAGAAGGGACTTTTGTCGAGCAGGGGTTTGAATATAACTCAGGAAATAATGAGCATTTTTTAAATATTGATGAAATTCGTAAATTTAATGACATATCAGGATTTTAATTGATTCCTTACGGACGCCAAGATATTACAGCTTCTGATATTGAAGAGGTTGTTGAAGTATTAAAATCAGACTTTCTCACTCAGGGTACAGTTGTACCAAGATTTGAAACTGCAGTTTCAGAGAAAGTTGGTGCAGATTACGCGATTGCTGTTAACTCTGCTACAAGTGCCTTGCATATAGCATGCATAGCTCTTGGTCTTGGAAATGATGACATACTGTGGACTGTGCCAAATACATTTGTTGCTTCAGCAAATTGTGCTTTATATTGTGGCGCTAAAGTTGATTTTGTTGATATAAATCATCTTACTTATAATATTGATGTTGATGAGCTTGAAAATAAACTCGTGATTGCAAGCCAAGAGAATAAGCTTCCAAAAATTGTTATACCCGTTCATTTTTCTGGTCAATCTTGTGATATGTCTAGAATTTATGAGCTAAGTAAATTATACGGCTTTAAGATTATAGAGGATGCTTCTCATGCAATAGGTGGTAAATATTGTAATGAATATATTGGAAGTTGTCGTTATTGTGACATTACTGTTTTTAGCTTTCATCCAGTTAAAATTATTACCGCAGGTGAAGGAGGGATGGCGTTAACAAACGATCCTGTTTTAGCTTCTAAAATGAATATGCTGAGAAGTCATGGTGTTACACGTGATATTGATAAGCTAACACTTGAATCACCCGGCCCATGGTATTATGAACAACAAATGCTTGGCTTTAATTATCGTATTACAGATATTCAAGCTTCTCTTGGGTTGAGTCAATTAAATCGACTTGATGACTATATTCTTAGAAGAAATGAATTGGCTGAAATTTATAATGAATATTTATCTGATCTTCCTATTCAATTACCTATAACATTAAAAGGAAATATTTCTGCATTTCATCTATATGTTATTCGTTTGAAAAATGAGGCGTTATGTAAAAAGCATAAAGATATCTTTGTTGAATTGAGAGAGCAGGGTATAGGAGTTAATCTTCATTATATACCTGTTCACATGCAGCCATACTATCAAGAGCTTGGTTTTTATGAGGGGCAATATACTGAAGCAGAATCATATAGCAAAGAGGCTATCACCTTGCCTTTATATCCTAATTTAACCAATGAAGAACAGATGTATGTAATCAATGTACTACATCAGGTTTTAGATGTATATATTTTATAAAGTACTCTATAGTTAGATATAGATTTAGCAGATAATTAATATTATATATATTGAGTTGAAAGTTGATGATTAATCGTCTTGTATTGGGAACTGCGCAATTTGGTATGTCATACGGCATATCTAATAAAACAGGTCAAACCTCTTCTTGTGAAGCAGTTAATATCCTCCAGCATGCAACGTCAGTTGGTATTGATACACTTGATACTGCTATTGCATATGGTGATGCAGAACAAATGCTTGGTAACTATGGAATGAATAAATGGAAGGTGATATCTAAACTACCACCCATCCCGAAAGATTGTGCGGATGTTATACAATGGGTGAATACAATAGTAGAAAAGTCATTAAAAAGCCTGAGAATTAAACAGTTGCATGGATTATTGCTACATAATCCAAGTGATCTACTTGAAGAACGAAGAGATGAGTTAAAAATTGCTTTAAAAGAACTTAAATCAAGGGGGCTTGTAAATAAAGTTGGTATATCAATTTATAATGAAGATAGTCTGAATGAGATAATTTGTAATAATCAGATTGATATAGTGCAAGCTCCTGTTAATATTCTGGATCGTAGATTGGTTGATCTTGGTTGGTTTACAAAACTGACATCTGAAAATATTGAAATTCATGCTCGCTCAGTTTTTTTACAAGGACTGCTGTTGATGGCACCATTAAGCAGGCCGAAAAAATTTAATCGATGGAATGATTTGTGGAGTGTTTGGTATCAATGGTTAGGTGATTTCAAACTCACGCCTGTTCAAGCTTGTTTAGGCTATGTTTTTAATCAATTAGAAATTAATAGAGTCATCGTGGGTATTAATAGTTTAGAGCAACTCAAAGAAATTACATCTGCAGTAGATATTGTTATCCCTGAAATACCATCAGAGTTTAATTGTGTTGATATTGATTTAATTAACCCTTCTAGATGGTAAATTCATAATGAAAACAGTAGTAATAATTCAGGCTAGAATGGGATCGACAAGGTTCCCAAATAAAGTAATGAAAAAGGTTAATGGAATATCATTAATTGAATTATTACTTACCAGATTATCAAAAGCCAATGAAGTAGAGCAAATAGTTGTTGCCACAACAATAGACCCACGAAATCTCGTGCTTGAAAAACATGTAGAAGCTTTAGGTTACTCTGTTTTTAAAGGAAGTGAGAATGATGTACTTGAGCGTTACTATCAGGCTGCTCAATTACATCAGGCTGATATTGTTGTACGAGTTACTGGTGATTGTCCATTAATTGATCCTGTTGTGGTCGACCGAGTGATTAGAGAATTTAAAGACTCAAGATTAGATTATGTCAGTAATATCTCGCCACCTACATATCCTGATGGTCTTGATACCGAAGTGTTTTCTTTTCAAGCGCTTAAACGAGCACATGAAGATTCAACAGAATCCCGTGAAAGAGAACATGTAACTCCATATATTAGAGAGTCAGGTAATTTTTTGATGGGTAATGTCCCTCATAGTGAGGATTGTTCTCATGAAAGGTGGACTGTAGATGAACCAGAAGATTTTGATGTAGTTGAGGGCATTTTTAATAGCTTTCATCCAAATGTTCATTTTAGTTGGCTGGATATTCTCGACTTACGAAAATCACAGCCAGAAATATTTTCTGCTAATCAACATCTGATACGTAATGAAGGTGCTGAAATAGGGACTGGACAAAAACTTTGGAAAAGGGCTAAACGTGTTATTCCTGGTGGTAATATGCTTCTTTCTAAACGTCCAGAACTATTTTTACCTGAACAATGGCCTGCATATTTTAGTAAAGCAAAAGGATGTACTGTCTGGGATCTGGATAATAATAAATACATTGATATGTGCATAATGGGTATAGGAACAAATACCTTAGGATATGGACATTCTGAGGTGGATGATGCTGTGCGAAATGTTGTGGATAGCGGAAATATGTCAACTTTTAATTGTCCAGAAGAAGTTTACTTAGCAGAAAAATTAGTAGACTTGCATCCATGGTCCAATATGGCCCGTTTTGCCAGGTCTGGTGGCGAAGCAAATGCAATTGCTATTCGTATTGCACGAGCTGCAACAGGTAAAGATAAAGTGGCTGTTTGTGGTTATCATGGATGGCATGATTGGTATCTTGCTGCAAATCTTGGTGACGAGCAAAACTTAGCTGGACACTTATTACCCGGACTTGAGCCAAATGGAGTACCTAAAGAACTTCGAGGTAGCGTTCTTCCGTTTGAATATAATGATTACGAAGGATTAGAAAAATTAGTTCTTAATAATGATATCGGCGTTATTAAAATGGAAGTTTCACGAAATCAAGGACCTATAAATGGATTTCTTGAAAAAGTACGTCAACTTGCAACAAATAACAATATCGTACTTATTTTTGATGAATGTACATCTGGTTTTAGAAAAACATTTGGCGGTCTTCATAAAGAATATGGTGTTGATCCAGATATGGCTATTTTTGGGAAAGCTCTAGGCAATGGTTATGCTATAACTGCTACTATTGGCCGCCATGAAATAATGGAAGCGGCTCAATCTTCTTTTATTAGCAGTACATTTTGGACTGAGCGCATTGGGCCAGTCGCTGCATTAAAAACTTTAGAAGTGATGGAGCGTGAACATACATGTGAACGTATTGATGTTATTGGCCAAACAATTAATAAAGGGTGGCAGATGCTTGCAGATAAGTATGAGCTAGATATCAAAATTTATGGTTTACCAGCATTAACTGGTTTTGCTTTTAATAGTACAAATATGCTTGCTTACAAGACATTGATTAGTCAAGAAATGTTGAAGAAAGGATATCTCGCTGCAACAGGCGTTTATGTCTGTATTGAACATACTGACAAAGTCGTTACAGAATACCTTGAAGCATTAGATCCAATCTTTGGTAAGATAAAAGATTGTGAAGAGGGAAGGGATATAATGAGCTTGTTAAATGGACCTGTCTGTCATAGTGGTTTCAAACGGTTAAATTAAAATCATGAAAAAAACTGTGCTTGTGATTGTAGCTCATCCTGATGATGAAACCCTTGGTTGTGGTGGAACAATCAAATTATTAGCTGATTCTGGTGATTCAGTGCATGTTGCGTTACTTGCGGATGGGGTATCGTCACGTGATAACAGCATTAATGACTCCAATGAATTAAATGATCGCCGAGTAGCAGCCAGAAAGGCATGTAATATTTTAGGTGTTCAAGATGTATTTTTCGGTGACTTTCCTGATAATCGTATGGATACAGTTGCTCTGCTTGATATAGTCAAGATTGTGGAATCATTAATAGACAAGTATAAACCTGATACTATTTTTACCCATCATGCAGGGGATTTAAATATTGATCATCGGAAAATACATAATGCTGTTATTACAGCTAGTAGACCACAAAAAGGTCACCCGGTTAAGACGCTATTATTTTTTGAAGTACCTTCAAGTACCGAATGGCAGACACCTGGGTCAGGTGTTGCGTTTGAACCAAATTGGTTTGAGGATATTTCAACAACACTCGGTAGTAAGCTAGAAGCATTAGATGCATATGAAATGGAAATACGTAAGTGGCCTCATTCAAGGTCGCGAGAAGGCGTTGAATATCTTGCTAAATGGCGAGGGGCAACAGTAGGGATGGATGCCGCTGAAGCATTTATGTTGGGTAGACACATAGCTGATAAAAAGAATTAACTAATGAATAAGTGTCATTGGAATAAAAAACCAAGAACTATTTCGATTGTTGTTGATAATCCCAGTTGGATTTTACCATATGCGGAAAAACTTGCAGAGGTGATTAATAGTCAAAATGATAATGCGATAATTTGCAGTAATCACAAACAAGTAAAAGATGGTTGTATTGCGTATTACATTGGGTGCACGAACATTGTCTCATCTGAAATATTGTCAAGAAATAAATTTAATCTGGTTGTTCATGAAAGTGAATTACCTAAAGGCAAAGGATTTGCGCCAGTTGCATGGCAAATCTTAGAAGGAAAATCCGAAATACCAATTTGTTTGTTTGAAGCAGTTGATGAAGTTGATGCGGGCAATATTTATTATTTAGACAAGATGCTTTTTGATGGGCATGAGCTTAATAGTGAAATTAGGGATAAGCAAGGAAATAAGACAATTGAACTTTGTTTACGATTTTTAAATGAACCTATACCACCAGCGTCTTTTGCACAAAATGGTGAATCTACTTTTTACAAAAGTAGAAAACCAGAAGATAGCATGCTGGATCCTGAAAAAAGTATCGGAGAACAATTTAATCTTTTACGTATTGTCGACAATAAAGAATATCCAGCATTTTTCGAAAAAAATGGTTATCGTTATAAAGTAATGATAGAAAAAGTAGATGCGTTAGAAAACAAAGATTAAGTAGAATGAATAAGAGAGAATTTTTTGATGAATGAATTTCAAGTAGGCCCATTTACTATAGGCGGTAACCGCACATTTGTGATAGCTGAAGTCGGAGCTAATCATACTGGTAATCTTGAACTTGCGAAAGAACATATCGATGCTGCATCAGAAACCGGTGCTGATGCTGTTAAATTCCAATCCATCAATTTGTCTAAATTATATAAAGATCCTTCAGAATCAACAAAAGCATTACATGCAATTATTGACATGGAAGAAGAATGGTGTGCAGAACTGAAAGAATATTCAGAAAAAAGGAATGTTATTTTTTTCTCATCGCCTACTTATATTGAGGCTGTTGATTTGCTTAACCGCATAGATGTGTCCCTTTTTAAACTGGCATCTGCCCAGGTAGGAACATTTCCACAGCTCATTGATGCTGTAGCAAGAACGGGTAAACCTACAATTCTTTCGAGTGGTATTGCAACTTATGGGCAATTAAGTGATGCAGTTAATACTTTTACAAAGCATGGGAATAATAACTATGCTGTACTGCATTGTAATAGTATGTACCCAACTCCTGCAGAAAAAGTATATCTTGGACGAATGGAGACATATAGAAAAATGTTTGATTGTCCAGTCGGGTTTTCTGATCACACAGAAGGTTCGGCAATTGTTCTTGCTGCAATTGCCATGGGGGCAGCGATTATTGAGAAACATTTTCTCCTGGATTCTGGTATTAATAGCCCTGATGCTGAGTTTTCAATTAATCCAGATGATTTTAAAATGATGGTTGATAATATTCGTGCTGTAGAAAAGGCTCGTGAAAATTCTCCTCGTCTCGAACTCGAGTCAGAAGAACAAAGCTTCAAGGATGCTATTCGATATCGCCTGGTCTTGAAAAACAAAAAAAATGACGGTGATTCATTTAATGAGTATGATTTTGATTATTTACGTTCAAGTGAAGGTATCGATGTTTCACATATGCACCTAGTGTTAGAGAAAATGGTGGCTGCACATACTTTAAAGGAGGGAATAATTTTGGACTGGCAATGCCTTAGAGGGAAGGACTAGCTATGCGAGTTTTATTCATAAACTTGGGATGGGAGCAAACACCATTAATCGATCTTATATCAAGCCAAGATGTCGAATTATATGGTGTTCATTATGATAGTGACTATTATAAAGGGGCTAGGTATCGTGATGTGCTTATATCGGATCTTCGTGATTTACCTAGAATCCTGAGATTTGCTGAAAAGATTCAACCTGAAGTAGTTATATCTGATCAATGTGATTATTCACAATTTGTGCAAGCAGTAATCACTGAGAAAATGGGGCTACCAGGTCCAAAAGTTCATAGCGCACAAATTGCAAATAATAAAGTTTTACAACGACAATTCGCTGCAGAAAACGATATACAAAGTCCAGATTTTTCCTGTTGTTTATCGGTTGATGATGCACTTCGGGCAGCTGAGAAGTTTGGATATCCTGTAATGGTTAAGCCACCCGATAACCGTGGAAGTTTTGGTGTAAATAGAGCAGATACTTCAGAAGATATTCATAAGTATTTTTATGATGCCCTGGTACAAAGTCATTCCCGGATTGTATTAATAGAGCGTTTTATTGAGGGACGTCATATTACAGTAGATGGATATGTTTTTCAGGAATATGGACCCAAAGCATTAGCATTAGCTACAAAAGATAAGTTAAAAGAAAAAAATTCGATTATTGATGGTGAAATTACATATCCTGGCGAATTAGACGATGATCTATATTTAAAAGCACAACAAACACTTGAAAATATTGCCCAAAAGTTCGGATATTCATTTGGATTCTTACATGGTGAGTTTATTGTTACGTCAAATGGAGATATCTATCTTACTGAGATCGCCAACAGAGGAGGAGGGGTTTTTACCTCTGAAATTATAGTACCTAATGTAAGCGGAATTGATATTAATTCAATATACCTAAATGATTGTGTAGGTAAATCATTTGTTGATGTATCTTATGATTTTGACAAGATCAAGCGCATTCCTACAATGATGAAGTTTTTCGCCTTTAGTGAGATTCACGAAGGGATTGTTAAAAAAATACAAGGTATTGATAATCTTTCATCTCGTGATGATGTTTTGAAAATAAAAATGCTTATACATCCTGGTGACGTTATAAGTGGGATCTCAAGTGGTGCCGATAGGCATGGGATGATTATCGTTACTGGAGAGACTCTAAAAGAAGCACGACAAAATCTTCAGTCCGCGATTGATATGCTAGAGGTGACAATTGAAGGAAATTAAACTCCTGGAATGTTCTCTACGTGATGGTACCTATGCGGTCGATTTTATGATTGATCCGCAGACATTTTATAATTTTACTGAAGCATTAATAAATACTGGCTTTCAGCATATTGAAATTGGTCATGGACTTGGGTTGGGAGCATATAGAACACATTCATCAGGCTTTCGAGATGAAGAAGTATGGAAGTGCCTGCAACCATTAACTGACAAAGCAAAATTATATAGCTTTTTTATCCCTTATATCGGAAATATTGATGATATCCGTATAGCCCGTGAATACGGTTTATTTGGGTTGCGAATTGGATCAGAACCTTCCTTCATAAAACAACATATCAACGCAATTGAAGAAGCGAAAAAACTCGGATACTTTGTGGCATTAAATCTTATGAAAAGTTACACAGTAACTCCATCAGGATTTGCGAAAATTGTTGATGCATACAAAGATCTTGTTGATGTGATTTATATCGTTGATTCAGCCGGACATATGTTGCCAGGTGAATTAAGAAATTACACTGATGCAATACATGAACGTGTAGGTATGTTTAGCTTAGGTTACCATGGGCACAATAATTTGGGTCTTGGTGTTGCTAATGCACTTGAATTAGTTGATGCAGGAGTAGAATATATTGATACCACTTTAACCGGGATCGGGCGAAGTGGTGGTAATATTCCTACTGAAACTATGATAGCAGTATTAAGTAAAAAATTTGGAAATAAACAATTTACTGATAAGTTTTTATTAGAAACGATGATTGTTGCCCGCCAATTCCGTGAATACATTTTGTCCAAAGGAAAAACTTTTGATATGCGCAGTGAAGATATACTCTTTGGGCATTCAGGTTTTCATTCATCATATGAAGATTTACTAAGAAATTACACGGAAGAAAAAGGGTTGGATTTCTACCAGGCAATAATTGATGTTTGTAAGAAAGAAAAAGGAAAATTAAATAAAGAGATCCTGGATAGTATTTTTGTCAATAAGAATCATGAATAATAAATCATCAGTGATAAAAGAATTTACATATGTGCAACGTAAATGCTGTGTTTGCGGAGTAGATAACTCTGAAGATATATGGCAGTACGAACACAAAACCCGCACACGTAGTTATTATTGGATATTTGAGGTCAATAATGTTGTTTGTAAGAAATGTGGCTTTGTCTATGTGACACCTGTTCCTGTTACACGTGAGCTTGAGGGTTATTATGGTGATAGTTTAGTTACTTATGAAAACCAAATTCTTGATTATGATATTGATAAGCGCCTACAACTTATAAATAAATACAAAAGAAATTTTTCCACATTTATGGAATTAGGGAGTAACGCAAAGAGTGACTTTTCAAAACAAATAAAATCAATGTTTAATAAAGTGATCACAGTTGAGCCAAATCATGCTCATGAAAGTGATTATGAAAATATTTGTGATGTGCCAAGTAATTCGATAAATATGTTAACAAATTACTTCGTCCTCGAACATATTTCGAATATTGATGAAATATTCAATGAGTTTAAAAGAGTTGTATCAAATAATGGAATTTTAATCTGTGAAATTCCGGATATAAGAATGTATCCAGATAATATCACTGCATGTCATCAACACGAGCACCTAAACCATTTTTCACCTCCTTTGTTGGCACGTGTTGCTGAAAAATATGGTTTTATAGAGATAAATTCTTCAGTGAATGAGTGTAGCCGTAATTATGGTTTTGTATCTGTATTCGAAAAATTAGATGTGAATGATACCGTTAGTATAGATAAGAACGAATATGTAAATAATATAAAATATTTTGAAGATGGGAAAAATAAAGCGATTTCAATATTGGATGAATTTGAAAGAGCGAGACAAAAGCTAATAATGCTTGTTGAAAATAATACTCCATATATTTTGTGGGGGGCAAATGATAACTTATTACAATTTAAGGATGCTCTTTCAATAGATTCAGGATTAGTGTGTGTAGATTCTGATCCTAATAAGAAAGATTATCTTCCTGGGATAGCCATTTACACACCAGATAAAGCAAATGAAATTATAAATAATAGTGAATATATATTTATATTTGCAGGCCGCCATAAAAATGGAATTTTAAATTTTATACAGTCGAATTACAATAAAAAATATGATGAGAATAGAATTTATATACTTGATAGAGAAAAATAGTAATGGATATTTTAAAAGATATTTCTGAGAAAATGGTTCAACGTTATTCCAACAGATATAAGGAACTTGGCTATGATATTAAAACACTTGGCTGGGGATCAACTGAGCAACAATATTATCGTTTTTCTCAAACTTTACAGCTAGGATTGAATTTTGATGATAAGAAGATAATTGATATAGGTTGTGGGTTTGGTGATTATGTAAATTTTTTAACCAATAATAACATTACATTTTCGTCTTATCTTGGAGTGGATATAAATCCAGACTTAATACATGAATCCACGGAAAGACACGCGGCAAATATAAAACGTGAATTTAAGGTTTTAGATTTGACAGAAAATAGAGAACAAAAGCCATTGGCAGATATTGGGGTTATGTTGGGTTTATTAAATCTTAATTTAAAAAATAAGATGGATAACTATGAATATACATTTAATCTGATAAATAATGCATTTTCGCTTGTAAATGAGGCGCTTGTAGTAGATTTCATTAGTAATAGAAAAGATAGTAGTTATCCTGAAGAAGATTTTATTTTTTATCATGATCCAAATAGAGTGTTGGAATTTGCAACAAGCTTAACAGATAATTTTTCACTTAAACACGACTATCTTCCTATACCACAAAAAGAATTTATGTTGGTGCTCCACAAATGAAAATATTTGATTTTAATATTCATTTACCATGTGGAACTGAAGATCTTGACTCACGGTGGTTAGATGAAACAACAATGTCAGGCTCCTCTTTTGAAAAGTGTTTTATAGGTTATAAGGATGAATTAAAAAATAATTGTATTGGTGGAAATATAATGATATTGAATTCTTCTTTAAAAAAAGAAGAAGTTAGTTTGCTTAAAGAAACGATATTTAATGCTTGGGATACTACCAGCCTCACAGTGATGGTTGATCCTCGTGATAAAAACTGGAAACATCGTATTGTTGAATTACATGAAGTTGGTGTGAAAGGCATTAAATTCCATTGTTACATACAAAAAATAACTTTAGACGATATTGCAACATGTGTTGAAATTGCGTCTGAAGCTCAATCTCTAAACATGTTGATTATGATAGATGCAAGTTATGGATCATTAGGTATGTATCAGTATGATAATCTGCGCTTGGCCTCGGCAATTGCGTCGAAAGTATCTAAGACACCGATAATTTTACTGCATAGTGGAGGTGCTCGTTGTCTTGAGGCGATGTTATTGGCTGAAGCAACAAGAAATGTCTACCTTGAGACATCATACACATTACCTTATTACATTGGCTCCAGCATTGAACGTGACCTTGCTTTTACGTATAAAAAAATTGGTGTTGATAGAGTATTATATGGTTCAGATTTCCCATATGTTGGTTTTGATGAATCAGAGAAGAGTTTTATTGGTTTCATGGAAAAATGGAATTTTACTTCATCACAAATCGATATGATTGCAATGCAAAATGGATTAAGAATAACTAATTTGCATGTCTGAGTTAATTATTCTCACAGAAGCAGGTGGTTCGGTGGGTTTTGGGCATCTAATGCGTTGTCAGGCTATATCGAATTATGCGTCAGCGAAATTATATGTTCATCCTGATGGTGTTTGTCCAATTAATTCCGATATTATTATTTATCCATGGCGTACGAATATAGAAAATTTAATCGAAGAATTACCTCTAAAAAGTACATTATTAATCGATTCATATCTTGCTGACATATCTGTTTTCGAAGCCTTATCAAGTAAATTTGATTGTGTTGCTGTCATTGATGACTTTGATAGATTGATATATCCAGTCGATCTAATTATTAATCCGGGCATTCAAATACCGGCTTATGATAAACAGATAGCAAAAGTTGTGAGTGGCAAAGATTATGTTATTTTACGTGATGAAATGGTTAGGCATGTAGTTAAAGATAATTACGATGAATATAGAAATCTGTTAGTTACATTTGGTGGTTCAGATGCGAGTCGGATTTATAACTGGCTACTGCCATTACTTGCAAACCATAAAAATTTTATTGTCAATATTGTTACTGGTAATGATAGTTATGGAACTATTTTAGCAAAACAATTCAATCAACCAAATATCAACTGGCTAGGAACTGTAGATGCAACACATATGGCGAATTTGATGTATCAATCTGATATCTGTATTAGCGCTGGCGGGCAAACATTACATGAATTGGCATATATTGGTGTACCTACCATTTGTGTAGAAACGGGTGCAGATCAAATTAATAATATTGAGGGTTATCTTAGTTTAGGTTTTGTAATTGAAAAGTTAAAAATTGAAATGACAGATTTGCCTGTTAAAATTAATGAATGTTTAAAAAAATATAGCAGTAAAGTACTGAGAACAGATATTGCCATGAAGGGTAAAAATATAGTGGATGGTAATGGTGTTATTCGCATTGTAGACATCGTGCAAACATATTCAAAAGAAAAACTATGTAGAGATATGAAATGAATATATTAGGTAATGGTAAGATGCTGATAACTTGCCCAGTTTGTCTTGGGAGTGAATTAAAGCAGAAATATATAGTATCTAAAAAAGGTTTTATGTCTCAGCCAGGACATACGCATACTCTATGCCTTGGTTGTAATTCAGTATTACTGGATCCACAACCGACTGAAGAAGAGCTTATTGATTTTTATAAATCACAAACAGTAGAAGAAGATATAGAAAAGGAAATCGCACACGCATCATTGAATAGGATTCTAGATTCAGTTAAATATGAATACTTTTTTCAACATCGCATTAAACCTCTTCAAAATTATATAAATAAAGATACCACTATATTTGATGTGGGTTGTGGTGTAGGTGCTTTTGTAAAAGCCATGAAGGATCTTGGCTACATGATTTCCGGCAACGATTTATCAAATGTCTCATTGGAAATTGGAAGAGCGAATTATGGGTTAACGAAAGATGAACTTAAATATGGCGATATGAAATCACTTGATAATAGTGATTTTGGATGTATAACATTATGGACTGTTATTGAACATCTGTTGCACCCTGAAGAGTATTTGGAATATTTACATGGTTGTTTAAAGCCTAATGGAATTCTATTAATTGAATTTCCTACGGTTGATTCACTCATGTTTGAAAAGTTTAAAGAAGATTTTTTTTGGGTGATGCCTCCGTACCATATTTATCTGTATTCTATCGGAGGTATGAAAAAGCTTCTTGATAGAGCGGGGTTTGATGTGGTTTTAGAATATCAAATGCCAAGAAATTGGTATTTCTTTGATGTTTTAGCAAAGAAAAGTAACATGGATAGTACCATGATAAACCACATTAAAGAACAGGCACCAGAATTTTCTGTTGCAATTGATACATTATTGGATGATTTGGCAATAGAACAGAATAAAAGTTCTTCAGTTCAAATTATTGCAAGAAAACGTAGCTAAAAATCAGTATGGTAGACAGTGAATCTTATTTTAATAAAAAATATTGAATTATGCCGTCACGTTTTTTAATCACAACATCTGATGAGCGAACATGGAAATATGATAGGCCTGTATTATTTCTTGGTGAATGGTGTCAGTTATACGATAGGGAATCACAATGGTCAAGACTTAACTACATAACTGCTGAACCATACGGTATTGATAATGATAAGAAATCGATAGATTATGAGTATGTGTATAATCAAGTAGAGATTTTATTGGTTGAAGTCAGTGAGGCCTTAAATAAATATCATGATACTAAACATAGTATACGATATTGGCGAATAATACTGGGGCAATGGTTACAACGGTATGTTTCTGTTGTATTTAATCGTTGGTACTCTATTGCACAAGCAATTGAGAATTATGATATTTTATCGACTTCTGTACTGAATCCAGATAAATACCACTTGGCAACACAAGATTCATATGCATTTATCTGGGCGTGTAATGATGATGTATGGAATCATATGTTGTATGCCAAAATACTACAATATATTAAATTAGTCGATATTGAAGTTTTAGAAAATAATTGTGTTGATGAGAATTATTTTATTTGGAGTAAAGGTGATACTGAATCTAAAATATTAAAAAATTTTTTCAGAGATATGACAAGGTGTTTTTTACAGAAATTTAGTCGAAGTAAGGATGCTGTTATTATTCAAAGCTATCTTCCTAAAAAAGAAGTGATAAAATTACAGCTAAAACTATTACAAGTACCACAGTCCTGGTCAACGCCATCTCCTAAAAATGTCGATATTAATAATGATATACGTAAAAAGCTCGGATTAAGATTAGATAAATATTCAGGATTTGAGCACTTTGTGAGAAAAATAGTTTTTGATGTGATTCCTGTTTGTTACCTTGAAGGCTATCAGTCACTATTAAGTCAAGTTGATAATTTATCGTGGCCTACAAAACCAAAATTTATTTTTACTGCAAATAGTTTCGATACGGATGAAGTCTTTAAAGTATGGACTGCACATAAGGTAGAGCAAGGATTTAAATACTACACTGGCCAACATGGTAATAATTATGGAACGTTGAAATATTGTTCTAGTGAAACTGAGCTTGTTAAAACAAGTGATAAGTTTATTACTTGGGGATGGTCGAATGATAAATTAAATGTTGTTCCAGCCTTTAATTTCAAATATCCTATGCCAGCTAAAAATGTTCTAGATTTAGAAGGCGATTTATTGCTGATTGAAGTCTGTAGTCCTCACCGTCTTTCCCCATGGGATTGCTATCATGAATTTAGTATATATTTGAACGACCAATTTCGTTTTGTGGAATTATTACCAGAATCACTTAAATCAAGTTTAACTATTCGCTTACATAGTGAGATTAAATTATTTAAACGATCTGAAAACAAAATATGGGAGGAAAAATTTCCGAATGTCAAGCTAGATTACGGAGGTAATGACATAAATAAATTGTTATCACGTGCAAGATTAATAGTACATTCGTATGATTCCACCGGGATTTTAGAAACACTTTCAATGAATAGACCAACAGTTTGTTTCTGGCATGAAGGTCTTTCTCATCTAAATATGAATGCGATACCATATTACCAACAACTCAAAGATGCAGGTATTCTTGCTGAAACACCTGAGCATGCAGTAGAGTTGATTCAGTCTTATTGGGATGATGTGAGTACCTGGTGGGAGAGTGATAATGTGCAAACTGCACGTCAATTATTCTGTGAAAATTTTTCGCGAAGTGAAAAACAACCTGCTACATTTTTAAATAAAATATTTCAATGTGAAACGGGTATCTAGGTTTATTTTTGTGTGTTTATGTAATATCAGGTTAATTATACAAAACATTATTATTACTGCTGTTCTATCGGTTATTTGTATTCGCGGATTCAACTCGCAAGTGCAACAGATGGGTTGATAAATATTGTTTGAATAAAATAATAATAACTGCTCCTGTATAAAATCCTGCAATCACAATTATGAATATTTGTTTTTTTACTGAAAATCACTATAAGGGGGGGTTAGATACATTTATCATTAATCTTCTCAATGCCTGGCCAGATGATGAGGATAATTTAACTTTGTTATGCAATGAATCGCATCCAGGACTTTATAATATTATTGATAAAACATCTCGGACAACAAATTTCAAAAAATACACTCGACTTTTTACAAGTGAAATTGCGCAAGGACGTGGTGACTTTAAGTACAGGCAATCTTATGTGATGCGCGCCTTCTTTGTTTTAGCTTATCGTTTTTTACAATACCCCATACTTTTTCCATGGTATACATTTTCATTAACTCGATTTTTTCGTCGAAGTAATTTTGACCGATTAATGGTTATAAATGGTGGTTATCCAGCTAGTCTTCTATGTCGTTGTTCTGTTATTGCCTGGAGATTCTCAGGTAAGGAATCGTTAGCTACACTAAATTTTCATAATTCAGCCATAAAACCACCTTGGTACGTTTGTTTTCTTGAGACTTTTATTGACACTTTAGTGTCTCAGTCTTCATCAAATATAATAAGTGTTTCAAAAAACTGCCTGGGTACTTTAAGTAACCGGAAAGGTTTTTTAGGTAATGCTAACTTGCATTATATATATAATGGTATTGAGGTTCCTAAGATAACTCCTCAAATACTAAAGACAAACAAAGATATGAACTTAACTACAGCACCTATGTGTCTGATGCTCGCTACGTACGAACCAAGGAAGGGTTATGATTATCTGCTGCACGCTTTTAAATTAGTTGTTGATAAATATCCAAAGGCATCTCTTCAAATTTATGGTTATGGAAAAACTCATGAGAAAAAAAGAATCAGTAATAAAATTGCTGAATTAAATCTTCAAGATAATGTTGTATTGAATGGCTTTACATCTGATGTTTCCTTTCTACTTTCAAAAACAAATGTTTTGCTTGTTCCATCCCAAGCATATGAATCATTTGGACTAACAATAATAGAGGCGATGGCATTTGGTGTGCCTGTTGTTACTACTGATGTTGGCGGAATGCCTGAGGTTCTTGCTGAGAGTAATGCCGGCTATGTTTGTTCTAAAGATGATCCGAAAATGTTTGCTAACGCAATTACGAATATACTTTCTGATCGTATTTTAGCACTAAAGCTAGGCTATAATGGGAGAAAAATATTTGAAGAAAAGTTTAATGCTTTAAATATGTCAAAAAGATATGAATTCATTATTAAAAATTGAGAAAGTGTTATATGAAGAATAATAATCCGCCAGTCCATTTTGCCAGTAAATATTTTGATGATATTGATGAGCTTTCAGAATCAGATAACTATTTCTTGCCAGTTATTAAGGATGTTTCTAAAGTCGTAGATTTTAAAAATTCTAGTGTTCTTGATGTGGGATGTGGTACAGGTATATTTCTCTCTCCAGTTATAGCCGCTGGATGTAAAAATTGTTATGGAGTTGATGGTCCAAGTGAGTATGCAGAGCGTGCTATAAATCGAGGATATAAAGATGTAAGTATTGTTGACGACCTTAACAATAGTCATCTTCCATTTTCAAAAGAATATTTTGATTTTGTTATTTGTAAGGATGTTTTTGAACATCTATTAAACCCTATTTATGTATTAAATGGTATTAATCACGTTTTGAAAGAAGATGGATTTTTCTTGCTTCATGTTCCAAATCATTTTCCTCTTTATGGGAGACTGAAGTTTCTTTTTACAAATAATATAGACACATTTTCATTCTTTAAGGCGGAGAGTCGCTGGTCATTTCCTCATATTAGATTTTACGAGTATAGTGACTGTATTAATATATTATCTCAACATGGTTTTACTCTTGTAAGAGATTTGAGTTACCATTTTCCAGCTATTCCTGTTTTTTCTCGTTTTAAGGTCCTGCGTCCTATTATGAAATATCTTGTTGAAAAATTTCCAAATCAATTCGCTGCTGGATATACTTTTCTTTTATCAAAGAAATCTGGGGAATAGTTATGAATGTCAATAGAGATAAACTCGTATCTCATTTTAAGGGCAAATCTGTTCTCATAACAGGCCATACTGGCTTCAAGGGTGCGTGGCTCACTGCATGGCTTAAACAACTTGGTGCTAACGTTGTAGGTATCGCGCTAGAACCGAATACGGAACTATCTCATTTTGTTGTTGCAAATTTGGCAGATGATATTGTTGATTTGCGAGTTGACATCCGTAATCAAACAGCTATTGAGGATGCAATTTTATCTACTCAGCCTAATTTTGTGTTTCATCTCGCGGCACAAGCATTAGTGCGTCATTCTTATGATGATCCACTTGAAACATGGCAAACGAATGTGATGGGAACACTTCATGTACTTGAAGCATTACGTAAATTAGATGAACCCTGTTCAGTGGTGATTATTACTAGTGATAAGTGTTATGACAATGTTGAATGGGTGTGGGGTTATCGTGAAACTGATGCTTTGGGTGGTCCAGATCCATATAGTGCATCGAAAGGGGCGGCCGAACTTGCAATTCGTTCGTATATCAAGTCGTATTTTCCTAAAGCTACTAGCAAAGTTCGTATAGCTGCGGCAAGGGCAGGAAATGTGATTGGTGGTGGAGACTGGGCAGTAGATCGCATTGTGCCTGATTGTGTTAAAGCGTGGTCAGGCAATCATGAAGTTGAATTGCGTAACCCTCATTCCACTCGACCTTGGCAGCATGTGCTTGAACCACTTAGCGGTTATCTTAACCTTGCTATTGCATTGTCACAGCAGCCTGAACTCCATGGTGAACCGTTTAATTTTGGTCCACAAGCACAGCAAAATCACAGTGTTTTGGAGCTGGTTCAACAGATGGGAAAATATTGGGATAAAGTGCGTTGGAAAGATGTATCACAATCTGTTTCCGGGCCATATGAGTCTGGTTTACTCAAACTTAACTGTGACAAGGCACTACACTATTTGAATTGGCATGCGGTAATGGGTTTTGATGAAACCGTACGAATGACCACCGAGTGGTTTCGAACATATTATGAAGAACCAGCACAAATTTCTGTGACAACCGATTCACAAATAGATGCCTATACTGCAATCGCCAAGCAACAAGGGTTGTTGTGGGCACAATGAGTTTGGATGATATTTTAATTACGCAACTCGCGCGCATCCCGGTAGCAGGTGGAGATGTGTTCCATGCTATTAAGAATAATGATGCAGGTTTTGATGGTTTTGGTGAGGCTTATTTTTCATGGATCACTGTTGGCTTTGTAAAGGCATGGAAGTGTCATACAAAAATGACAATGAACATTATCGTACCCGTGGGTAAAGTACGATTCGTTTTTTATTTAGATTGTGTTGATAAATTTAGGGTCGAAGATATCGGTGATGATCGTTATGCTCGAATAACTATACCACCGGGTATCTGGTTTGGTTTTCAAGGAATTGCGGAACCGCAAAGTCTTGTGTTGAATGTCGCGAACATTCCTCATGATCCTAAAGAAGTTAAACGTCTAGATTTATCAGAGATTAATTATGACTGGGACTAAATTATGAAAGTTATCCTACTTGCTGGCGGTTTTGGAACACGCTTAGCTGAATATACAGGTGTCATTCCTAAACCAATGGTACCTGTTGGCGGCAAGCCAATACTTTGGCATATCATGCAGACCTACGCTCATTTTGGGCATAAGGATTTTTATGTTGCTTTGGGGTACAAAGCCGAGATAATTAAAGAGTATTTCCTCAATTATCGTGCGCTAAATGCCGATTTTACGGTAGATCTCGCTTCAGGTGCTGTATCATCACATCAGCTTGATCCTGTTGATTGGAATGTAACATTAGTGAATACAGGTGATGATTCTATGACAGGTGGCCGCGTTAAACGTTTACAGAATTTTATAGGTAATGAAACTTGTATGTTAACTTATGGTGACGGTGTAGCAGATATTGACTTGGATGCCTTGTTAACTTTTCATCGTAGTCATGGAAAGATGGTCACAGTATCAGCTGTTCGTCCAGCTGCTCGATTTGGTGAGTTAGAACTTGATGGACAACGTGTGGCGAGTTTTAAAGAAAAGCCGCAAATGCATGAAGGCTGGATTAATGGTGGTTTTTTTATTATTGAACCTGAATTCTTTGACTTAATTTCAGGGGATAGGACTTTGTTAGAACGTGAGCCATTAGAACAAGCTTCCAATTCTGGAGAATTAATGGCTTATCGTCATGATGGATTCTGGCATTGTATGGATACTAAACGCGATCATGAACTGTTGGAATCTATGTGGTTAGAAGGTGCTCCCTGGGCAGTAAAATAGAAAAGTGCGAATATTAATTACAGGTGGTTATGGTTATATTGGCGGTAGGTTATCAATCTATTTACATAACAAAGGTTATGAGGTCGTAATTGGGACTCGAAAGCCTAAGGAATCTCATGAATTATTTTCCAAAATAAATGTTGTAAAAATTGATTGGGAAAATACATTATCTCTAGAAGAAGCATGTTTAAATATTGATATTATTATCCATGCTGCTGGTATTAATGCTCATGATTGCATAACTAATCCTGTAAAGGCACTTGAATTCAATGGTTTAGCGACATCAAGATTGGTTTCAGCGGCAATAAAAGTTGGAGTAAAACGATTTTTGTATTTTTCTACGGCGCATGTTTATTCTTCTCCACTTATAGGTTATATATCTGAAGAAACTTGTCCAAAGAATATACATCCTTATAGCTCATCACATTTAGCTGGTGAAAATGTGGTTCTTTATGCAGCAAAACACAATCCTATAGAGTGTGTTGTTATACGTTTATCAAATGCATTTGGTGCTCCAGTTGATGTAAATACAAATTGCTGGATGTTACTGGTAAATGATTTATGTAGGCAAGCAATTATGACAAATAACATCATTTTAAATACCAGTGGAGTCCAACAACGTGATTTCGTTACAATTAAAAACGTATGTAGGGCAATTGTACATATTTTAAATTTTGAAATAATAGACACCAGTCTTGATATAATAAATATTGGAGGTGAATGTTCAATCACTGTGCTCGATATGGCTAAAAAGATCCAAGCTTTAGCCAATAGTGAGTTTGATTGTGATGCTATTATTGAGGTGGCAGATGTTAAAATTGATAAGGACAATATTAAAGGCGTTGTTTTAAACTATGATATTTCTAAGTTGAAAAATACAGGATTTAAGCTGGAAATGAATTTTAATGATGAAATAATAAATACATTACGATTGATAGCTGATAAATGAGAAGTGCTCTGTCTAATTCTTCTGTGAAAACATGTCCTCGTGTATCTGTGTTGATGACAATCTATAATGCAGGATTGTATTTAAAACAAGCAATAAATAGCTTAATCAACCAAAGTTATAAAAATTGGGAGTTGATTGCAGTAGAAAATGGTTCTGATGACAATTCAGCTTCCACTCTCGCTCAATTTTATGATGACCGAATTAAAGTTTTCCCTTTCCCAAAAAATATAGGAAGAACACCTGCTCTTCGGTTTGCACTTGAGCAGGCAAGGGGGGAGTATATAGCAGTCTTAGATGCAGATGACGCATCGTATCAGGAGCGCTTTATAAAGCAAGTAACTTATCTTGATGATAACCCCGATGTTGTACTCGTTTCTTCAGGGGTTGAATACATTGATGAATATAGTAATAAAAAATCTGAATGGAAATGTCATAATGAACCTGAGCAAATATACGATTGTTTAGGATGGATGAACCCAATAATACATTCTTCAGTAATGTATAGAACTTCAATAGCAAAGGAAGTAGGAGGCTATCCTGAAAATTATGTTTATGCACAAGATTTTGGATTAATTTTATTGTTAGTACAGAAAGGAAAATTAGTGATATTGCCTGATATATTGTGTAAATACCGAGTATTGGAAACTAGTATGACAAATATTGCTGATTTGTCAATTATTTCAGTAAATGAAAATAAAAAATTACTACAGCAAGCATCGCATACCCTTAATCTAACAAGTATGTCTCGATACAAATTCCATAGAGCTATCGCTGTTTATGATATTAAAATGGGTTTAGCGTTAATAAGTGATAAAAAATTTATTAAAGGTTTGTTGATGGTATTTCAAGGTTTTTTGAGAAATCCAACAGCGTTATTTTATAATGGTAGATTCAAATCATTGTGTGCATCCTTATCAAGGAAAATTAATGTCTAGGAATATAGGAGTTAACACTGAGCGAAATATCTTGAATTTCGGTGGGAAATTATTTGTATTCTTCTTTGCATTATATCCATATGTATTTGTTACCTACATGGTTTTTCCGCTAGAAGTATTTAGTTCTAATATATATTTCGGTATCACAACATTGTTTTTTATTGGTTTTTTTTTGTATTTATTAAGTAAATATGAAAAGTTGGATATAAGACGATTAGTGTTTTTTATAGTATTGACGTATTGTATTTTTTTATTAATACATCTGCTCACATTAGATTCATTACATATGAAATCATTAATGAGTAATCGTATAGGGATTAGCTCGATATTTTATATGTTTATTGCTCTTGGTGCGGTGTCTTTGATAGAAATAAATATACTTTCAAAAATTATTATTTTCAATGCGCTTGTACAGGCTATAGTTGGCATTATTCATTATCATTTTTTCTCACATATCGTTACAGGTAGCTCACTAGTTCCGGCAGGGCAATATTATGTGATTTTGAATGAACCTCAATATTTAAGAGAACCAGGTTTATTGATAAGTGCTAGTTTATATGCACATATGGTGCTACTAGGAATTTTATTGTTAGGTTATAAATTATCTGAGTTTAAACCTGGCTTTAAAGCCATCGTTGGTATACTTGTGTTATCAGTTCTACTTTATGCTTTGTTACTTTCACATTCTAGGTTTCCGTCTGTTATTGGATTTCTTTTTTCTTTGTACGTTCTTGTTCAATTATTCAAAGGTGTCTTGAAATTTAACATTATAACCTTAGCTCTATTTGCATCAAGTGTCCCATTGATTGTCTTGGTTTTCACTAATTATATTTATCCAGAAATTGAATCAATTTCTCATCGAGTTCTCTATGAAGGCATGGGAGTTAGGACAGTTAAAAATCTTCTAGCATTGAATGTTATTTTGGAAAGCCCAATTCATTTGCTCTTTGGTGCAGATCCAGAATATATAGGTACTATTAGCAGTTCTGACGGCGTAGGTATATCTGATAATTCTTTTTTAGCTATAGGTATGGAGTTTGGGTTGATATATTTGTTGCTAGTTATTATGTGTGCTGCTCTTGTATTTTATCTGTCAATTAAAATAAGTAAACGTACTTTATTTTTAATATTGATTTTTATAGTTAATTTATTTTTAACAAATTCAATCTATTGGGATATTTATCTATTATATTTCTTTGTTACGTTATATATTGTTGCATCAAAAGATAAAGACCGTTGTAAACTTACTGTATAATTTGTTTCTAAGTAAGTTTTTAGTAATATTTCAACAGAGTCGCATATGTCACTATTTCTTAATGATATTTACCTTTTATTATGTATTTGCGAAATATATCTACTTACTGGTAATGCTTGATCAAAAGAGTTCACTATTTCATGGGTAATAAAATAATTATAGGACCTACACCTCCGGCAATTGGAGGTATTGCCACTATAGTGCAATCATTAAAAGAAGGTTTTTCAAATGATCCAGATGTAAAAATTTTAAGCGTAAATAAAACGAATAATAAATTATTTAATATTTTTCATTCCGCTTTCATGTTGATAAAGATTCTGTTTGTTGGTATCAAGTCCAGGCAAGGTACGGTTCTAATGTTTTCATCGGCTTATAATTCGTTTTGGGAAAAATGTTTATGGGTGCTAATATGTAAAATTTTAGGTCTACATACAACGATATTGATGGTCGATGGTAATTTCCCTAGTTTTTATTCTGGATTATCAAGATTAAAAAAATTACTAGCAATATTTTTAATAAAACAAGTTAATGTATTGGCAGTACAGTCAAAACAATGGGAAATTTTTTATCATGACATATTCCCTCTGTCCAATATAAAGATTGTAAATCCCGGTATAGATACAAATTATTTTCATCCCAGGATTGAACAAAACGAAAATAAATGCTTGAATATTCTTTTTGTAGGTTGGTTAATTAGTGATAAAGGTATCTATGATTTACTTAACGCCATAAAAATCATTGATGCTTATGATGAAAAATTCAAGTTGTTTCTTTTAGGTCCAGATTTTGGTAACAAAAATCACATAATCGAATTTATAAACAAACATAATCTTGAAGGATTGGTAGAATTCAAAGCACCTACGACTTCACGAGAATCTATTCTTAAAGCATATCATTCAGCTGATATCTTCGTGTTTCCATCACATTTTGAAGGTTTTCCATATGCACTAATGGAAGCTATTTCATGTGGTTTGCCTTGTATTGGAACACGAGTTGGAGGAATTCCAGATATTTTAGACGATGGGAAATGTGGTATTTTAATAGAAGCGAAAAAACCTAAAGAATTAGCAAATGCTTTGATTGAATTAATTCGTAATAAAGAACAGCGAAAAAAAATATCTCATAATGCAAGAGAAAGAGCCGTTACTCAATATTCACTACGAAAAAGTTTTAATGATTTTAAAGATATTCTGTTTAAATGAGATTGGCATTTTAAAAATATGAAAGTTTCAATATTGGGTGTAGGGTTCATTGGGAGACAATTATTAGAATCATATTTAAATAAAGGGTGTGAAATTTCGATACTTGACCATAAATCTTGTCCAGACAAGTATAAGCCTTTTGTGAACTGGGAAAAAGCTGATTTTACAAACTTGAAAACATTGAGGCAAGTAATAAAAAAATCAGATGTTGTTTACCATTTAATATCTAGCACGGTACCTGCAGACAATGTAGATGAAAATGAAGAAATAATGAAAAATGTTTCTCAAACAATAAATTTACTTAAGTTGTGTGTAGATGAAAATGTTAAAAAAATAATATTTATGTCTTCCTCATCAGTTTATGGTATTCAAAAGAAAACACCGATTAGTGAGATGGCGCTGACTGATCCAATTAGTTCTCATGGGATTCATAAGTTAACCATTGAGAAATATATACAATTGTATAAATATCAATATGGTCTGGATTGCAAGATTGTACGACTTTCGAATCCGTATGGAATGGGACAAAATATTTTTGGTCGCCAGGGTATAATTGCAATAAGCATTGGTAAAATCGTATTAGGTAAGCCAATTGTGATACATGGTAATGGAGAGGCTATACGAGACTTTATCCATATTGACGACGTAATAAATGCTTGCCACTTGATAGCTGAAAGCATGTCAAATGAAATAGTTTTCAATGTTGGAAGTGGAATAGGATTAAGTATCAATGTGCTTTTGAATGAATTACAAGAATTCTCGTCATGTAAAATTAACATTGAGTATGTCCATAATAGAGCAAATGATATTCTTGAAAGTGTATTAGATATATCAAAGGCTCAAAATATTTTGAACTTTAATCCAGGTACTACAATTAAAGAAGGTCTTTACAAATCATTGGTAGACTATTCAAAAAAAATACCAGAGTTAAACGACTATTTTAATGTTGTTAGACTTTGAAATAAAATTAATACATTTTAAATTATCGATTTCCAGGGATATAATATGTGTGGGATAGCGGGTTTTTCTGGTTGTTTTGATTCTTCATTATTACAGAAAATGAATGATGTCCAACAGCATCGTGGTTCTGATGGAGGTGGTGTCTGGTTTGATGAAGAGACTGGAGTAGGTCTGGCTCATAAACGACTTTCAATCCAAGATTTGTCTACTGCTGGACATCAACCGATGATGGATATTTTTGAGTCAGTAGTTATCAGTTTCAATGGTGAGATATATAATTTTAAACAGTTGCGTGCTGGATTAGAGTCTGATGGATTCAAATTTAAAAGTAAGACTGATACAGAAGTCTTGTTAAATCTATATTTGCGCGATGGAACAAATATGTTAGCAAAAGTTAATGGTAATTTTGCCTTTGCAATATGGGATAAGAAGAAGAAGGTATTGTTCATTGCACGTGATGGTATTGGGGTGAAACCATTATATTATTCTGAAACGTCTAATGGTGTGATATTTGCTAGCGAGATGAAAACATTATTTAAATATCCATCATTAGAAAAAAATATAGATACAGTGGCTGTTGCGCAATATCTTTCTTATCTTTGGTGTCCTGCTCCAAGGACTATGATTTCATCGGTTAAAAAGCTAGAGCCAGGAAAAGCATTTCTTGTTAGAAATGGTAAAATCGAGTCCATTTGGCAATATTATGACTTACCACAAAGTAATTTATATCATCCAAAAGAGATGATTTATTCGCCTGATATTGCAATTCGAGAAGTTACCAATAGTATTAAGTCTGCAGTAAAAAGCCAAATGGTTTCAGATGTACAAGTTGGTGCTTTTCTTTCAGGAGGACTTGATTCAAGTGCTATTGTAAATTTTGCGCGGAATTTTTCAAAAGATCGTTTGCAATGCTTTACAATAGCATTTAATGGTCAAGGTATAGAAAAAGAAGGGTTTTCTGAAGATTTACCATACGCTCAACGTATTGCAAAGCATCTCGACGTTGATTTAAATGTTGTAAATGTTGGTTCGGAGATGGTAAACCATTTGCAAGATATGATATATCATTTAGATGAGCCTCAGGCTGATCCTGCTGCATTAAATGTTATGTTTATATCAAAGTTAGCTCGAGAACATGGTATTAAGGTTCTTTTGTCTGGTGCAGGAGGTGATGATATATTTACAGGATATAGACGACACTATGCTTTACAGCAAGAACGATACTGGTCGTGGCTTCCTTTACCATTGAGACGGTCAATAAAAGGCACCTTAAATAGTTTACCATCAAATTCTCCTATGATAAGGCGTTTAAGTAAAGCCTTCGCGTATGCAGATTCAAATTCAGAAGATCGTTTAGTTAGTTATTTTCTTTGGCAGCAACCGGTAAATGTCAAAGGATTATTTACTAACGAATTTAGGGAAGTTATTAAAGCTGAAGATATTACAAATCCATTAAATGAAGCTTTAAATATATGTTCTATGTCGACTGATTTAGAGCGTATGTTATATCTTGAGGGTAAATATTTTTTAGCTGATCATAATTTAAATTATACAGATAAGATGTCAATGGCACATGGTGTTGAGGTTCGCGTTCCTCTACTTGACCTTGAACTTGTAGAGCTAGCTGCCCGTATTCCAAATAACTTTAAACAACATGGCCGAATTGGAAAGTGGGTTTTCAAGAAGGCGATGGAACAATTTTTACCACACGATATAATATATCGTCCAAAAACAGGTTTTGGAGTTCCGCTTAGGCACTGGATTAAACATGAAATGAAAGAGATTATAAATGACCTTCTTTCTTTTGAGAGTATAAAAAGACGTAATATTTTTGATCCTACAGCAGTTCAAAGAATGATTGACTTAAACGACAAGGGAAAAATAGAAGCTTCCTATCCTATTTTATCTTTACTAAGTATTGAAATTTGGTGTCGTTCATTCCTTGATTAGTTCTAGATATTTTAAATGCATTTAAAGAGTAATTTTTTATGAAGCAAATACTTCAAAACCTTTCTGATGGGACTACTAGTGTTGTTGATGTTCCTTGCCCGAATAATACTAATGGAAATATTCTTATTTCATCACGGAGCTCACTCGTGTCAGCAGGGACAGAGAGAATGCTTGTTGATTTTGGTAAATCAAACCTATTTAACAAAGCTCGTCAACAACCAGACAAAGTTCAAATGGTTTTAGAAAAAGTTAAAACAGACGGATTATTGTCTACTATTGATGCTGTTCGGTCTAAGTTAGATCAACCCCTCCCTCTCGGCTATTGCAATGCGGGTGTAGTACTCGAATCAAATTCTAGTGAGTTTAATATTGGAGATAGAGTTGTTTCCAATGGTAATCATGCCGAGGTTGTTCGAGTACAAAAAAATCTGTGTGCTAAGATACCTGATGAAGTTGATAATGATTCTGCTGCATTTACAGTATTAGGATCTATTGGATTGCAGGGCATACGCCTTATTAAGCCAACTTTAGGTGAGTCTGTTGTTGTTTACGGTCTTGGTTTAATTGGATTAATGACTGTTCAAATGCTACGTGCAAATGGGTGTCGTGTTTTAGGGATCGACTATAACACTACACGTTGTGAACTTGCACGACAATTTGGTGCGGAAACTGTTGATTTATCTAAAAGTGAAAGCCCGATTAATGTCGCTCAGTCGTTTTCTCGTGGTCGAGGTGTCGATGCGGTGATTGTTGCTGCAGCAACACAAAGTAATGAAGTTATGCATCAGGCTGCAGAAATATGCCGCAAACGAGCACGTATTGTTTTGGTTGGGGTTGTTGGCTTAAATTTACGTAGGGATGATTTTTTTAAAAAAGAGATATCCTTTCAAGTTTCGGCGTCCTATGGTCCTGGTCGTTATGATTCTAATTATGAAGATAAAGGACAAGACTACCCCATTGGCTTTGTACGTTGGACTGAGCAACGTAATTTTGAAGCTGTTTTAGATATGATGGCTAGTGGTACTTTGGATGTGAAGCCTCTAATTTCACAACGTTTTTCGATTGAAGAAGCAGTTGAGGCTTACAACTTATTAGATAGTCCATCAGTTTTAGGGATATTGCTCAATTATCCTCAGCAAGATGAATCTCATGTTAGAAAAACCGCTGTTAAATTAAATGAAGTACACAGTTATTCTCATGATGATACTGAATCAATAGTCGGATTTATTGGTGCAGGAAATTATGCATCTCGAACTCTAATACCTGCTTTTAAAAATGCTGGCGCAATACTTGACACACTAATCACAAGTGGTGGGATCAGCGGTGTACATCATGGTTCTAAAGCTGGTTTTTCCATCGCAGCCACAGATTTGGATAGTCTTTGGAAAAATAATTCAATCAATACAGTGGCAATTGTTACTAGGCATGATTTGCATGCATCACAAGTTCTTTCTTCAATTGCTGCAGGTAAAAATGTGTTTGTAGAAAAACCTCTAGCGTTAAATTTAGATGAAATAAACGCTATAGAGAATGCCTATATAAAAGCAAATGAAAAACGAATTACTCCTCTTAGATTGATGGTAGGCTTTAATCGACGATTTGCACCGCATGTAATTAAAATGAAGTCTTTACTTATGAGCAAGCGTGACCCGAAAATTATAATTATGACTATTAACGCTGGTGCTATTCCAGTAGACCATTGGACACAAGATTATGAAATTGGAGGAGGTCGAATTATAGGTGAAGCTTGCCATTTTATTGATTTAATACGTTATTTAGTTGGTCATTCAATTAATGGTTATCAATCGATGATGATAGGAGACTCTCCTGGAATTGATGTTAGAGATGATAAAGTTACTATTAACCTGTCATTTGAAGATGGATCAATTGGCACAGTACATTATTTAGCTAATGGTGGTAAAGTATTTCCCAAAGAGCGTATTGAAGTTTTTTGTGGAGATGCAGTTTTACAATTGGACAACTATCGAGTATTAAAAGGATATGGATGGAATGGATTTAAATCACAAAAATTATTTAAACAGGATAAAGGCCAGGTTGAGTGTGCTAGTTCTTTTATCAAGGCAATTAATTCAGGTAAGCCTTCTCCCATCCCACTTGATGAAATTCTAGAAGTTTCACGTATTTCCATTGAAGTTTCTAATTCTTTAAGAAATTAAGGTTTTATTCTGTTAATTAAATATTTCCATACGATACGCTATCTTAAATTGAGTCAAATTTATTGGAGAATTATTCATAAGATAAAAATAATTAAAATAGATTTATCTGCGGCACCTCGAGTGAGGCATTCAAATGGTGCTTGGTCAATTCCTGCAAAATCTACTATACGTATGATTGAAAGATCGAGATTTAAATTTCTTAATGAAACATATGAATTAAATAGTAATAAAGATTGGAATAATTCTTCGTATTCAAAACTTTGGTTATATAATTTACATTATTTTGAAGATTTGAATTCTTATGATTCTGATTTACGAAATGATTGGCATAAGGAGTTAATTTCCAGGTGGATTAATGAAAATGAACCAGGGTTTGGGAATGGATGGGAACCATATCCAATTTCTCTTCGAATAGTCAATTGGATTAAATGGGTTAAATCTGGAAATGTAGTGAAAGTTCACTGGTTAAATAGTTTGGCAACTCAGGCACGTTATTTAGAAAACTCATTAGAATATCATTTGCTCGGTAACCATTTATTTGCAAATGCAAAGGCATTAGTATTTGCTGGTTTATTTTTTGAAGGAAATGAAGCTAATAAATGGTATTCGATAGGTATGGGTATAATTGAAAAGGAAATTATTGAGCAAGTATTAGAAGATGGTGGAAATTTTGAACTCTCAACAATGTATCATTCAATTTTTCTTGAAGATCTTTTAGATATAGTCAATATTCTCAACAATAATTCAATTAGCGTGCCTGAGGTTGTAATAAATACTGCTTGTAGAATGTTGCATTGGCTAGGTACAATGACTCATCCTGATAAAAAAATTAGTTTATTTAACGATGCCGCTCAGGATATTGCAAAAAGTCCGTTTGAATTATCAAGTTATGCGCAAAGATTGGGGCTTCCTATTCCTAAAGGGAACACTGGAATTACATATCTGAAAAACAGCGGTTATATTAGATATGAAGATCCACGTCTTGTTTTAATTGCTGACTTAGCAAACGTCGGTCCCGACTATATTCCTGGGCATGCTCACGCCGACACATTAACATTTGAACTTTCTCTATATACAGAACGTATTTTTGTCAATACAGGTACTTCAGTTTATGGGAATAGTAAAATTCGTCTAGAAGAGCGTGGAACTGCAGCGCATAATACTGTGATGATTGATGGTGAAAATTCCAGTGAAGTATGGTCTGGCTTTAGAGTGGCTCGTAGAGCAAGAGTTTTTAATACTATAGTAAATCAAACTGAAAGCGAAACTGTCTTTAAGTCAAGCCATACTGGTTATAAACGCTTACCAGGAAAACCTATACATACTCGCACGTGGGAAATTCATGATTGTAGATGTATAATCAGTGATAATATTACAGGTAAGAAAAACCACAGAATACAAAATTATTTACACTTACATCCTAAAATACGAATAAAAAAATTAAATCACTTTGAGTATATGCTTTCATCACAATATACATCAAATATAAAAATTAGCTTTAATGGTTACGAAAATATTGAGTTGCTACCATTTAAGTATCATTCAGAATTTGGTAAAACTGAAATATCCAGTATGTTTTCATGTGAGGTCACTAAGGAATTACCAGTTGATACATTTTTTATTATTAATTGGTAATATGACTGATAGAAAAAAATGAATATTTCAATGTATGAGGACTTTTTGATTTTATTTAGAGTAGTTAATAAATTGTTAAATCTTATTACTGAAAATCTAACATGAAAATTCTTATATTGTCATTTTATTATGAGCCAGATTTATCTGCGGGATCATTTCGTTCATCTTCATTAGTTAAAGAACTTAAATGTCAACTCGGGAATAACGATACAATTGATGTTGTAACTACAATGCCCAATCGATATTCTAATTTTAAAACAAGCTCTAAGGAATTCGAAAAAGACGATAATATTAATATTCGCAGAATAAAAATTAGCAATCATAAAAGTGGCTTTATTGATCAGTCGTTTTCATATATCTTTTACTTGATTCAGGTAATAAAATTTACAAACGGTAAAAATTATGATTTAGTATTTGCTACGACAAGTAGGTTGTTTACTGGCTTTCTTGGTGCAATGATTGCAAAAAAGAAAAAAATTCCTTTATACCTTGATGTTCGTGACATATTTGCTGACACTTTGAAGTCAATTCTTTCTAAAACTTCTAGAACAATTCTTTTACCTGTTATTTCGCTAATTGAAAGTTATACTTATAATACAGCATCTAAGATAAATTTAGTCTCATATGGTTTTAGGGGCTACCTGATGGAAAAAGATGTAAAAGTTCCACTGTCTTTTTTCAGTAATGGAATTGACGATGATTTTCTTATATGGAATTTTAATAAAAGAAAATCAAGCCAGAATAAAAAAATAATTACTTATGCGGGTAATATAGGGAAAGGTCAAGGATTAGATTGTATAATTCCAAAACTATCTCTAATTTTAGGTGATGATTATGAAATAAGAATTATTGGAAATGGTGGGGCGTTTGATTTACTTGAAAAAGAGCTGTATGCAATTAAGACAAATAATATAAAAATATTTAAACCTGTAGGTAGGAAAAAATTATTGGAATTTTATGCTGAAACAGACTATTTATTTTTACACTTAAATGATGTGCCAGCATTTAAAAAAGTACTTCCTTCCAAAATATTTGAATATGCTGCAACTGGTAAGCCTATTATTGCGGGTGTTGAAGGTTTTTCAAAGAAATTCTTAGAGGAAAACGTACAGGGAGTTTTTATTTTTAAACCTTGTGATGAAAAAGATTTTGAAAGAAATTTCAAGGTTTTTCACGAAAAATATTTTGATAGAACAGCCTTTTGTGAAAGATTTTCAAGAAAAGCAATCATGAAAGAGTTGGTGCGTGATCTATTATCTACAGTTAGTGATTAATCGTAAGCAAAAAATTTATGATTTAAACAAGAGGATATGAACAAAATATACTCAATAGTAGTATCATTGGATGTTTAGTAAATGATAATATAGTAATTCCAATTATATGTATCAATCCTAATGCAGATATGGATTTTATTTTTATAAGTATGTGTAAATATGTATTCAGGCTATTAAAATAGAAATGCTTCAAATATTACGGTAAATATATATTATGTATTCAGGCTATTAAAATAGAAATGCTTCAAATATTACGGTAAATATATATGACGTGTCTGACTTTATGAATGTAAGTAACTATTTCTCTATACTTTCCAGAATCAATACCTATCTTTGGACTATCCTCTAAAAAGTATATATTTGACTTTAGTTTTCAAACTTAATATTAGAAAAATTTTTCGATTTTTATAGCTAATCATGGTATTCAATTTATTATTTTTAGTTTCATGTAAATGACATAGATGCTAATCCAATAAATATATAATCTTTATGTTATCTTCTCGAGTTTGATAAAATATTAGTTAAAAATCCTGATGCTTTTTATAAGGAAAATATTTGACTAATACATTACTCTCAACTAGTTGGATAAAAAACTCAGCCACATCATCAAATATTTTTAGAATAATGTTTTTAATAAGATTGAAAGTGTGTATGGCTTATCTTTGTTCCAAAATGTTTCAGAATTAACATGTTAATATTCTGAAGTTGAACAGATATATATAAGTGAGGTATTGATGAAAATTCTTGTTACTGGTGCAACAGGATTTGTAGGTAGTAGAGTAATTAAACGATTACAATCAAATAAGAAAAATTCACTCGTAGCAGTCGTTAGAAAAAAAAATACCAAGTTAAACAACGATGTTGGGACTATAATTATTTCAGATCTGAATGAATTTGTTCCTTGGGAAAAATACCTGACTGATGTAGATGTAATTATCCATACTGCAGCAAGAGTCCATGTGTTAAACGATACTTCAAAAGACCCTTTCAATGAGTTTCGTAAAGTAAATGTTGAAGGCACACTCGCTTTAGCAAGGGAAGCAGCAAAATCAGGTGTGAAGCGGTTTATATTTCTCAGTTCAATTAAAGTTAATGGTGAGTTCACATGTGTAAACGAGAAATTTACGGCAAGCGATACTCCTAAACCTAAAGACTTTTATGGAATGTCTAAGCTTGAGGCTGAAATTGAATTATTCAAGCTTGCAGAGAATACAGCATTAGAAGTCGTTTGTATTCGACCAGTTCTTGTCTACGGTGCTGGTGTTAAGGCCAATTTTTATAATTTAATGAAATTGATCGATATTGGTATCCCATTACCTTTTGGTAATGTGTCCAATGTAAGAAGTTTTGTATCTATAGAAAATTTAGTAGATTTAATTTATACTTGTATATCACATAGTCAAGCGATAAATAAAGTATTCTTAGTGTCTGATGACGATGATTTGTCAATAACAGAATTACTAACTCAGTTATCAAGAGCTTTCAATAAAAAAAGTAGATTTATATCTGTGAGCCCCAAAATTTTAAAGTTGATCTTTAAAATTACAGGTAACTCTGCTTTATCTCAGAAACTTTTAGATAATCTACAGGTCGATATATCTGCAACAAAAAAAACACTAAACTGGTCACCACCTTTTAGCGTATTCAAAGGTCTTCAAAAGACTGTGGCTTTTTATAAAGACTCAAAATAAGTTTATGATTATTGAATTAGAGTTTGTCTTTAAACTTTATTGATATTTCATCTTGTATGCTAATAGTTATGGTGGTTGCAGTGATGTAGTTAATCTGAACACTTGACAATTGCTGAAACTATATTAAAGGTTAGATGAGCAAAAAAGTTTAGCTAGTTGAGTTTACATTTGGAGTTGTTTATATGAGATGAAAAAAATATTGCAATACCAAGCAATAAGATTGAAGTGTAATTATTTTTTACAACTACTGAGTGGTCAGTTAAAGCAAATGAAGATATAGCAACAATATGTATAAGTCCTAATACGGCGGTAGTTTTATATTTCTTATAATCTTTAATGTATATATACGAAGGGTAGTATAAAAGCAGTATAAGTGTGATTAGACCTATAAGGCCTTTTGCGCTAGCAACTTCTAAATAAGTATTGTGTGGATATGCGTACTTCCCTATTGCAGGATTGGCTTTTCGAGATTTGATATATTGCTTAGATTTTGCAAGATAGTTACCAGGTCCAATTCCTATAAAAGGATTTTCTTTAACAAATAATATTCCTGTCCTTATCATTTCTAAACGGACTCCAACTGATGTTTCTGAACTCGGATCGTTAACATGATCTTCTGCATAAAAATATTTTTTATACTCATTTATGGCGGTATCAACTCCATTTTTTACTGTCGGCATATTTAAATAAAATTGAAGTGTTACAGTTAAAATCACTAAAATGCTTGCAAACATCCATCGTGGCTTAGAAAAAAATAGTACACAAGCAAAGCTTGTTACTATAAAACCAACATAACTACCTCGGGAACCCGATAATCCAGCAGTTATGAAAGCAACAGTAGCAGATAAAAATATAATAGAAACTATTCCCCACTTAAAATTTCTGAAATTTTGTGATAGAAAATAAAGTATCCAGAATCCTGTTAATACTGCATATGGTCCAGTAAGATTTTTACTGTATACTCCTAATGCAAGTGTATTGCCGATGATAAAGATATCATAAAGAGCTTGTCCAATTAAAAAGAACCCCCCAATTATCGCACCACGTAATAACCATAAACTACAATCTGTATATCGTCTCACTAAAATATATAGCGGAATAACCATTATAAATCGTAATTCAGTGCCAAGATAATAAGTCTGTGCTTGCCCCCATCCATTAGCAAGAGAAGAAATGATGAACATAGAAAAATAAGACAGACAAATCCATAAGAATATTTTTTCTTCTTTCAATAAAGGTTCACGCGGTTTTCTTAAAGTAAATAGTGAAATTAGGACAAGAAGGTTAAAAATGTTCGTTATCCAGTGTCTAACGCTCATTCCCGCAATTGGAAATAAAAAGATCAGTAGATAGACAATACGCTCGGTTTTATCAGGGTAAGCCAGAAATGGTTTGTAGAACCAGTTAAAAAGACGTTCAGTCGAATTTTTTACAAAATGCACAATGGTATCTTTATAATTTTTTAAGCATTAATGGCCATTATACTGTTTTTTGTCACTTATTGGTATTTACATTAGTGACGTATTATTTGAACACTTGAGAAATTATTAAACCACTAATCTTTCAGCATGATCCGCTGTGTATCGTAAATGTATAAAAATATTCTTAAATCTGCACCAAGCTTGAAGTCGTGCTGAATATAACTAGCGGCTCAGTAATTCACACAAATTTGTTACTTGAATCTTTGACAAATTTTTTATAATCGATAAAATGCGCCCTATATTAAAGTCACGTAGCTCAGTTGGTTAGAGCACCACCTTGACATGGTGGGGGTCGGTGGTTCGAATCCACTCGTGACTACCAAATTGTTGCCCTTTGATTCAATTGTCGTC
>Ga0316207_10000472_pt1 | contig 65488 bp, 64 predicted proteins | sample 6weekpyrite_MG_FD_204943 | JGI IMG/M metagenome (GOLD analysis project Ga0316207, IMG submission 204943) | Microbial mat bacterial communities from mineral coupon in-situ incubated in ocean water Damariscotta River, Maine, United States -... | ecosystem: Environmental > Aquatic > Marine >... | reverse complement strand
AACTTGACTATTTACCTGAAGGCTTACTTGATTGTGGTGCGAGCGAGCTACATCAATATTTACAGGGCCCAAGTCTAATTCATCTTAAGGGACGTCGTCAGGAACCACTGTTTGTGTCGGTTTTATTGCATGGCAATGAACCGGTTGGTTGGCAAGCGGTGCAGCAGCTGTTGCAGCATTATCAACATGAGGAGATGCCGCGTTGCCTGTCATTATTTATTGGCAATATTAGTGCAGCCAAAGAGGGGCTCAGGCGTCTCGATGGGCAACCTGATTACAATAGAATCTGGTGTCCTCCCGAGCAGGGTGAAATGACGGATGAACATCGTATGGCAGCACAGATTGTGGCGACGATGCGCGACCGAAAACCGTTTGCGAGTATCGACATTCATAACAACACAGGCATTAATCCGCATTATGGTTGTGTGAACCGCATTGAAAATCAGTTCTTCTGGTTGGCAACTTATTTTTCTCGCACGGTGGTGTATTTTATTCGACCTAAAGGGGTACAGACAGGGGCTTTTGCTGAATTTTGTCCTGCGGTGACGGTTGAATGTGGTCAGCCTGGTCAGCGTTATGGTGTGGAGCATGCTGCTGAGTTTCTGAATGCATTGATCCATCTTGCCGAGTTACCTGATAAACCGGTGCCTGAACATGATATTGATGTCTTTCATACGGTCGCGATCGTTAAAGTGCCGGAGGCAGTCAGTTTTGGTTTTTCTATGACAGGCTCAGAGGTGAAGTCTGATTGCCAAATTCAGTTTATTCATGAACTGGACCATATGAATTTTCGTGAACTCGCGCCAGGAACAATACTGGCGGATGTAAAAAATGATAGTGAAGCGATACGCCTTGACGTGATTGGTGATGATGGTCAGGATCGATGGAGTGATTTCTTTGAAATAAGGGATGAACAGTTATGTACGGTTCAGCCGGTTATGCCATCTATGTTGACGCTTGATAAACGGGTGATCAGGCAAGATTGCCTGTGTTATTTGATGGAGCGGATGCCAGTCAAGCGTTGATGTTAAGCGCTCTTGCGAGCAGAGCTTAATTTTTCGAGAATGCTGTTAGTGCCTGTCGCTTTATTTTCGTGGGTGGCAATTAACTTACCGTTAATGCAGGCACCACGACGAATTTCAATGCGTTCATAGTACACATTGCCGCTGACATGTGAATGTGGATGAAGGACGACGCAACCAGTAGCATGAATATCGCCATTAACAACACCGTTTATTTCGGCATTGCAGGTTGTCACATCACCATCAATAATACCTTCACGGCTTAGCGTTATGCGACCAGATGATGCCTCGGTATTTTTGATGCTACCAATGACTCGACCATCAATATGCAGACCGCCACTAAAGCTCAATTCACCTTTGAGTTCGATACCGCGACCAATCAGGCACTGTACGATATCGTTGGTATTTTTGGCGGCGGGTTTATCCGACATAGTGATTTCCTTCTCTGTATAGATTTATTTTGGTCTTGGACGATAAATCATAGCAGAAATTACGCATTCTGCACTATTGAGAGCACTTACGGAGAGGTCTTTAGGAAACATCTTCCCCTGAAGCCTGTAAATCAGCATGATACGACGAGCGTACCATGGGACCACTGGCTACATTGTCAAAGCCCAGCTGGCGAGCGAGCTCACCAAGCTGGTCAAATTCTTCCGGGGTGACATAACGTGAAACGGGCAAATGATAGCGACTTGGCTGTAGGTATTGACCAAGCGTGAGCATGTTCACGCCATGTGCACGCAAATCACGCATGACCTGTTCTACTTCATCCAGTTCTTCACCCAAACCCAGCATGATCCCTGATTTTGTTGGTACATCTGGGTAGGCCTGTTTAAAGCGTTGTAGCAATTTTAATGACCACGCATAATCCGAGCCTGGGCGGGCTTGTTTATATAGCCGTGGGATGGTTTCCAGATTGTGGTTAAACACATCGGGCGGCGCCTGCTCCAGTAAAGCGAGAGCGACGTCCATACGGCCACGGAAATCAGGTACGAGAATTTCGATCTGGGTATTGGGTGATTGCTTTCGAACCTGATCGATACAGGCAACAAAATGGCCTGCACCGCCGTCACGAAGATCATCGCGATCGACTGATGTCACGACAACATATTTTAGTCCCATATTGGCAATGGTCTCGCCAAGTTTATGGGGTTCATCTTCATCGAGCGGCTTGGGTCGGCCATGTGCGACGTCACAGAAGGGGCAGCGACGCGTGCAGATGTCTCCCATGATCATGAAGGTGGCTGTGCCATGCGCAAAACATTCGCCAAGATTTGGGCAGGCAGCTTCTTCACATACGGTATGCAATTGTTGATCACGCAACAGGCGTTTGAGACGTTCTACTTCGGGTGCATTATGCGAACGGCCGCGAATCCATTTTGGTTTGCGCAATGGCGTTACTGTCGGCTCGATTTTGATCGGAATCCGGGAGACTTTTGACTCACCCTTGAGTGGATTTTTGGTTTTAGGTTGCTCGCTCATAAAAGACTCAAATTATGTTGGCAGATAGCTCGGTTATTGAGCGTACCGGTTTATAAACCCGCGCATTGTACCCCAGTTCTGCCGCGAGTAGGGCACAGAGACGATCACTGAGCATTGGTAGGGGATCTTCAATACCCAGTTCTGCACATTGGGTGACGGCCATACCGGGATAACCGCAGGGGTTAATGCGCTGGAATGGCGTAAGATCCATATTGATATTAAGACTGAGACCGTGGTAACTGCGGCCCCGCGTTACGCGAAGCCCCAGGGCGGCGAGTTTGGCATCGTCAACATACACACCCGGTGCATCAGCACGGGCATGGGCAGTAATGGCGTATTCGGCAAGTAGCTTGATAATGCTCTGTTCGATTGCGCTAACAAGGTCACGGACGCCTTTTTTCGCACGGTTTAAATCCAACAGGGTATAAAGCACGAGCTGACCTGGGCCATGATAGGTCACCTGTCCGCCACGATCGATATCGACAATCTCAATGTTGCCTGGGCTAAGTAAGTGCTCTGGCTTACTATTTCTCCCTTGCGTAAATACTGGAGGATGTTCTACTAACCAAAATTCATCCTGACTCTCAGAAGAGCGGGCAGCAGTATAATGACACATAGCATGATATGTAGGCAGGTAATCTTGTTGGCCGAGGTCACGTATGACGATGGCATCAGGCATCGGCATCTTTCTAAAGCAGCATTAGTACATGCTCATGGGCATGTAACTCGCGGTAGAGACCGTCAAGCTGTTTTTTGCTTTGTGCTTCGAAAGTCACGGTAATCGAAATGAATTTACCATTGCCACTGTCACGTTTTTTGACGGCGGACTCGTTTACATTAGCGACATGGCGATTAACTATTTCCAGCACGATGCCTTCAAATTCTCTGATATTGCGTCCCATCACCTTGAGTGGAAACTCGCAAGGGAATTCAAATAATGTGTCTTCTGTTGAATCAGTCATTTTGTTCGACATTTTATCCGGTAAATAGCACTAGATGGGGACGGATAGGTGATATTTAAAGTATCTGTACTAACATTATAGAAATAATGGTTATATAAAATGGTCTGGCCACATAGGAATTGAGATACTATGCGGTTTAGATTGGTGATGTATTGTAATTTGGACGAATGTATAGATGATTGATAGTAATACGCGTACCCCGCTAATTATTGCTTTTGCTGCTGTACTCATATTTGTGTTAAGCCTTGCTTCTACAGGTGCTTATTTCCTCTTGTCGGGCATTAAAAAAGTTGAAGAAGTGGTTGCAGAGAATACTCGCAAGGGCGCTTTGATAACTGATATGCGTGTTGCTGCGCGCTTTCGCGCATTGACGCTGAGTCAAATGTTATTGATGGATGATCCATTTGACCGCGAAGAAGAATATGATCGTTACAATGCCTTTGGTACAGATTTCGTGGTTGCGCGAAACGCTTTGGAGGAGAGCCCGCTAAGTGAGGAAGAAAGGTCAATTCTCGATGAATCACGGGTAGTGGCGAATAAAATTGGTACTACCCAGATGCGAATTGTTGAACACGTACAAGCAGAAGAATTTGCCGAAGGTATTGCGCTTCAGATAAAGGTCAGCGTTCCATTACAAAGACAGACAAGTCGTTTATTTAGCAAACTACAGACAGTACAACGAAATGGAACGGCCATCGCAGAAAAATTAGCGGTTGAAGAGTTTCGCGGGTCTCTATATGCCCTTTTAGCAATGGCGGTGTTTATTGTTATCGCGATCTTCATTATTGGTCGTTTTATTGTAATGCATACCATGAGTTCAGAACAGGCGGTGCAAATAAGACAGTCAGAATTAGAGCGATTGGTGCAGCAGCGCACTGTAGAATTGACCAAGGCAAAAGAATTTGCTGAACAGGCGAATCAAACGAAAACAAAATTTCTCTCACGTATGAGTCATGAATTGCGTACCCCCCTGAATGCAATACTTGGTTTTTCGCAATTTTTACAACTCGATATGGAAAAAACACTCACGCCAGATCAGGCGAAAAATATGATCGAGATAGAAACCGCAGGCCATCACTTGTTGGAACTCATCAACGAGTTACTTGATTTAGCCAAGATTGAAGCGGGAATGGTGGAACTGAAAATGGAGCCAATTTCTTTCTTTGATGCAGTCAATGAGAGTATTGCAATGGTTTTATCGCTGGCACAGGAACGTGATATTAAAATTGTAAATTTGGTGGACAACAACGCACCGATTGTTTTGGCAGATAAATTAAGGCTAAAACAGGTGCTGTTAAATATTTTATCCAATGCGGTTAAGTATAATTATGACGGCGGAACGGTGCATGTCGATGCCCGTATATTGGATTCGGATTTAGCACGATTGACGATCAAAGACTCCGGTATCGGTATATCAGATGAAAACAAAAACAGGATCTTTCATGATTTTGAGCGATTAAGTAGTCATGCAGGTATTGAAGGTAGTGGTATCGGTTTATCTGTGACGCGTCATCTTGTCGAAATAATGGGTGGTAAGGTTGGCGTGGATAATACGGTTGATGATGGTTGCACCTTCTGGATTGAACTACCGATAAATAGTTCAGTCATATAAATCACTAAAGAAAAGATATTAACTGCCTTGGCGGAGAGTAATGCACAACTTTGAATTGGACGGTCGAGAGTTCATTGAACTACACAACCTGTTGAAAATAACGGGTATGTGTAATAGTGGAGGACAGGCAAAACGCTTGATTGCAGACGAGATGGTGGCAGTCGATGGCAAAATCGAAACACGTAAGCGCTGTAAAATTCGTGCCGGACAATGCATAGAATTTAATGGCGAAAGCCTTAGCGTCATCGCGTAGTTATGGCGGTACTTGTGTTTAAATTAAATGATGTGCCCGACGAAGAAGCCGATGCGGTTAGAGCGTTATTAATAGAACATCAAATTGATTTTTATGAAACAACGGCAGGAAACTGGGGTTTCTCGACTGCTGGGATATGGCTTAATAATAATGAGGACAAGCTTAAAGCGCGAAGTCTGATTGATGATTATCAACAACATCTTTTGCCCGTAGGGGAAGAGGTCGAGTCATTTTTTCAGTTGGCAATACGGCAGCCGTTACGAGTGATTGTATATGTGCTAATAATTTTATTTATTTTATATTTTTCGCTAATACCCTTTATGGATATTGGCGGAGAATGAGTGAGGTTACGGTATGAGTAAGCCAGAATGTTGTGGTGCAGCTAGCGAGTGTAGCGAGCATGCGGAAAATGATGAGCACCGTCAGCAAGTTCGCGATGCATATGAAAAAGTGGCCAATGCCAACAATGACGGTGGTGCCTGTGGCATAGAAAGTAGTTGCTGTGGTGTTTCAGATGATTCGGCGATTAATACACTGATCTCCACTCGACTTGGTTATAGTGAAGCGGATCTTGAGTTTGGTCCTGATGGTGCGGATATGGGTTTGGGCTGTGGTAATCCCCGCGCTATCGCCTCGTTACAGAAAGGGGAGATAGTTGTTGACCTTGGCTCAGGTGGCGGGTTCGACTGTTTTCTTGCTGCGCAGGAAGTGGGTGATACAGGACATGTTATTGGCGTTGATATGACCCCGGATATGTTGAGCAAGGCACGTGCAAATGCCCGTAAGGGGAAATTTACGAATGTTGAATTCCGCCTTGGTGAAATTGAGAATTTACCGGTGGCGAATGACACGGCCAATGTGATTATTTCAAATTGTGTTATCAATCTGTCCCCAGATAAGGCACAGGTTTTTAAGGAAACCTACCGTATTTTAAAGTCGGGAGGGCGTTTAGCGATATCTGATGTGGTGGCAACGGTTGAGCTACCTGAAGAAATGCGCAATGACCCACTGTTAATCGCTGGCTGTATGGGCAACGCGTCATTGATCGACAGTCTAATTGAAATGATACAAGCAGCCGGTTTTGACGATGTACGTATTAAGCCAAAAGATGAATCCAGGCAATTTATTCGTGATTGGGCACCAGGCCACAATGTGACGGATTACGTCGTGTCAGCGTCGATTGAAGCCATCAAGCCAAGTTGAAGAAGTACCAGAATATTATCGCCTAATCCATTGTTTTATGGTAATTTGTTGGGGTGTATGGCAAAAGATAGTGACGTTTCTGCTGTAAATAAGCCTTAACTTTAAGCGTCATTATCCGATATACCTATTAGTACCACTGGCTATTTCATCTTCCCAGGTGTGAGGCGAGCATAAAGGCTGAAGAATTTGAATATTATCAATAAAAGCAATAATCCCAGCCTACGGAAATATTTCAAGATAGTTTCCAGTCTACTGATATTCTTTATTATTATTTTTGCAGGCTATGGATATCAACGCCTGTCGACGACCCAGTCAATTATTAAGACGAATTTAAACGAACGAAATAATGTGCATGAAACATTGCATATTTTACGAGCCTCATTGCTAGATACCTATCAGGCAATTGATGCATTCCTGCTTGAACCCGCGCAACAAACACATTGGGATGATATTAATACTGCACTGGAAAAGGCCTTGCTATTGAGTAAGCAATTAGCAGCAACCGATACATCCTTTATTGAATATGAAGAGGCTAACCTTAAAAAGTTGTATCAGACATTGCGGACACTGGAGGCCGATATTGATGAGTTGATTGAAGTACGGCTCGTTCCTTCCCGCCAATATCCATCCTTAGGCATTGGTTCTTCAGTCATGCAGCCGAATAGAAACCTCACCAATAATGCATTTGGCCTGGCTCTCAATGCGTTAAATGGTGAGGAAAAACTCCCAGATAAACCGGAAGTACACGCTATTTTTATGCAGGCGCGTCATTTATGGGGCCAGGTATTATCAAATTTCCGTTTATATTTGGCGAATAGAGTGGGGTCATTTGATGAAAAGTCATTGCCTGTTCAGGAAGAAGGCATCGTTACACTGTATGCTGAATTTAGGGCTGAGCTAGGAAAGTTACAGCCACTCATAGATGAAGGCGTGGCTGGTTTTGAAACGAGCGATGCCTTCTATACCATTATTGAAAGTTCAGAAAAATGGTTTGCTGGTTTTCAAGAAGTAAAAGTTATTCATGCAACAGCTGAATGGCGTATTGATGCAAAAATAATGAAAGAAAAAATATCGCCGAGTATTGAGTTAGCAAGTGACTTGGTTAAGCAAGTTAATAATAGACTGGTGAAGGCCGCAGAAATTGATATAGCAACAATTGGTAACGTGGCATCGCAACAATCATTATTCCTATGGTTGGTAGCATGTCTTGCCATATTATTTGTGGTTTCTATTTTTATTTCGGTAGATAAGCTAATTTTTATACCTATCTCGTTAATAGCACAGGCATTAAAGCGGGAGATGTTGGGAAAACCTAATAAAGAATTACCGGTTTTTCATTCACGTGAGACAAGAGATCTGGTTGATGCATTTTCAGAGATGAGTCGGCAGATCCATATAAGGCAAAGCGAACTTGAATATCGTGCATTACATGATGGACTTACATCATTGCCGAACCGGACACTTCTATATGACCATATTGAGCATGATATTACTATTTCAGAACGGGATAAATCATCACTTTCATTATTAATGATTGACCTTGATCATTTTAAAGAAGTGAATGACACCCTCGGTCATCATGTTGGCGATCAATTATTAATTGAAGTTGGTATACGCTTAAAAGCGTTATTAAGAGATGTCGATACGGTTGCGCGTATGGGAGGAGATGAATTTTCTGTCTTACTTCACGGTGCGAATAGAAAACAGGCAATGGAGATAGCCCGAAAAATCTTTAAAGCATCGCAGTTACCCTATGATATTAACGGGTTGAAATTGATTGCAGCTGCGAGCGTAGGGATTGCGGTATATCCTGAGCACGGGCATGATGCAAAAAATTTATTACAACATGCAGATGTGGCAATGTATGTAGCGAAACAAAATAAATTGGGTTATTCCATTTATGATGAAGCGCAAGATAATAGTAATGTTATTCGTTTTGAAATAATTGCCGACCTGCAAGATGCGCTGAGAAATGATGAGCTTGAACTTTATTTCCAGCCCAAGCTTGACTTGCGTAGCAGACAGGTTGTTGGTGCCGAAGTATTATTGCGCTGGCAGCATCCCCAGTATGGTTTTGTTTCTCCGGAACAAATAATTGAATTTTCTGAGCATGCAGGTCTTATATCAGATTTAACGTACTGGATTACACGGACAGCAATATCCCAACTACATCTGTGGCAGATGAAAAATATTGATATAAATATATCAATAAATATTTCAGCATATAATCTCAAGGATGAAGAATTTCTTTCCGGTATGAAGAGCATCATCGGAGACAGCTCTTTACCATGTGATGCACTAACGCTTGAAATAACAGAAAACGCGATGATGTTAAACCCCATGTTGGCAGTTAATACATTGTCAGAATTTAGTCAGATGGGTTTTAACATATCTGTGGATGATTACGGAACCGGTTTTTCATCATTATCGTATTTGAGTAAGTTGCCCATTGATGAATTAAAAATAGATAAGTCATTCGTGATGAACATGGATGTAGATACAAATAATGAAACGATTGTTCGTTCTACAATAGAACTTGCACATAACCTTGGCTTGAAAGTTGTAGCCGAAGGTATCGAAACGGAATTAGTTTGGAATATGCTGCGAAGCTATGGCTGCGATCAGGGGCAGGGTTTCTTGATGAGTCAACCAATTCCTGCAGATCAACTTGAGAAGTGGTTAAAAATGAATTTGCAAAAACAGGCTTAGCAGGGTGTTAATGCGCGTCGCCTGAGCGTAAACGCTCTTTGTAGTGTTGATAGCGTGCGAGCATATCTTGCCAACATGGACCAGGCTTGCCGTTACCAACTGGCTGGCTGTCAAGTTGGGTAACCGGTAAAATTTCCTTGGTTGAGCTTGTCAGCCATATCTCATCAGCATGTTGTAACTGTTCGCGGCTAATGTCTATTTCTGAGAAATTCAATCCGGCATCTTTAGCGATCTCAAGAATAAGATCCCGCGTGATACCAGGTAGTAGGCACTCATCTTTGGGTGGTGTAATGATGGTGCCGTTTTTCACAATAAAAATATTACTTGCTGCACCTTCGGTGATTTTTCCATCGCGATCAAGAATAGCCTCATCTGCACCCGCTTCGCGTGCGACCTGACGCATTAATGTATTGGGTAATAATGCAATTGATTTAATATGACAATAACGCCAGCGGATATCTTCCTGGGTGATAGCGACAACCCCTTTTGTCAACTTTTCATTACTGACAGGAGGCATGGGATTGCTCATTACAAAAATTGTTGGTGAAACCTTATCTGGGAATGCATGGTCACGTCTGGCGACACCGCGTGTCACTTGCAGGTAGACAGATTGATCGGCATTATCGTTATTATTTCGTGTGACCACTTCTTCTAATATTTTCGTCCATTGCGAAATCGTTAATGGGTTCGCAAGTCGGATGCCTGCCAGGCTATCGCAGAGTCGTTGTAGATGTTGCTCGAGTCGAAATAGATGGCCACCGTAGCATGGAATGACTTCATAGACACCGTCGCCAAATATAAACCCACGATCAAGGACTGATACCTTCGCATCTTCTTGATTCAGGTAATTACCATCTAGATAAACAATTGGCATTAACCAAACCAGCCCTTGATAAGTAACAGGAACCAATCACCCAGCCGTTTCCACCAGCTTCCTTGTTCTATTTCCTCTAAAGAAACCAGTGAACGTTCAGTAATGGTTTTGTTATTAAGTTTTACAGTCAGGTTGCCAAGTACCTGATGTTTGCTAACAGGTGCTTCTATAATAGACTCAAAGTTAATGCTCGGTTTGAGTTGTTTGTATTGACCACGCGGGACGACAACGTAAAGGTCCTTAAGAAGCCCAAGAGAAACAGTATCTGTTATGCCTTTCCATATATCAGTTGAGCTGATTTTGGTATTTGCATCATAGAGTTTATGGCTGCGATAAAAACGAAAACCATAATTGAGTAATTTTTGTGATTCCTCTACACGCGCCGAATCACTCTTGGTCCCCAGTACAACTGAAATAAGTCGCATATCATCACGATTTGCCGAGGCGACTAAACAAAACCCTGCTGATTCGGTATGGCCGGTCTTAATACCATCAACCGATTTATCGCGCCAGAGTAATTTATTGCGGTTATATTGGGTGATGTTATTAAAGGTGAATTTCTTAATGGCATACCACTTATAGTGATCTGGAAAATTTTGAATTAATGCACGGCTTAGAGTAGCCATATCACGTGGGGTGGTGTAGTGCTCAGCATCGGGCAGGCCTGTGCTATTAACAAAGTGCGTATTATGCATGCCGAGTTGTTTCGCATAACTGTTCATTAGCGATGCAAAGGCATCTTCACTGCCGGCAATAAATTCAGCCATCGCAACGGTTGCATCATTGCCGGATTGAATGATGATACCTTTTAACAGGCTCTCTACATCAATTTGTTTACCTACTTCGACAAACATACGCGAGCCGGGCATACGCCATGCTTTTTTACTGATGGTGACGTTGTCTTGTAAGGAAATATTACCCGCTTTAAGTTCATGGCCAATCACATAGGTAGACATCATCTTGGTCAGGCTGGCGGGTTCCATCCGTTGATCGCCTTGACTCTCTGCAATGAGCTGACCGCTATTAAAGTCGATCAGGACGTAGCCCTTGGCCGCCAGTTTGGGAGCAGTGGGTATTGTATTGGCGGCTTTAGTTATGGCGGAAAAAAATAAACAGCTTATAACCACGAGAGCGACGATAATTCGGTTGCTTAGCATATGTGAGTTCATAGAGTAGGTCTTTTATAGATTTACTTTGTATTGTAACGAGTTAGTTTAATGCTGGCTATGTTATGAGATAAGCAATTAATCAATAACAACGCGCGTTTCTTTAATGCCAAGCGCAGTGAGTTGGTCAATCAGTTGATCGGCCTCATCCACAGTCGCCAGGGGGCCAATACGAACGCGGTAGACGGTATTACCATTTGGTGTAGCGGCAGAGATAGTTGCGCGTTTAAATTCCGCGTCATGGAGCCTGTTATGAAGCCCTTGGGCATTCCGTTGACTGGCAAAGGCACCTATCTGTAGATACATGCTCGGTGCGATTAGATCATTTTGCGCAGTTGTTGTTTGCACAGGTTGAGCCGGTTTGGGCGTCGGTGCTGCGGGATTTAAAGCACGAATTTCAACCAGGCCAGTACCACTGGCAGTGATGCCAAGGCGTGTTGCCGCGGCATAGGATAGATCAATGATACGGTTGTCATGAAAGGGACCACGATCATTAGCCTTAACGATAACCCGTTTATTATTGCGTAGATTGATTACCTCGAGGTAGGTTGGCAGCGGCAATGTTTTGTGCGCTGCAGTCATTGCAAACATATCGTAGGGCTCGCCACTTGATGTGCGACGACCATGGAACTTGGTGCCATACCATGATGCAATGCCACGTTGACTAAAATTTGCACTGCTTTCTTTTACATAGTAACGCTTACCAAAAACGACGTAGGATTTTGGGTTGCCATATCGACTACGAGGCTCAACACGCGGTATGGCATCGGGTACATTGGAAAGGTCCCGGTGTTGGTCGGGAGCACTGTCGCCTTTTTCATAAATGAAAGCATTGCCACCGCAAGCACTTAGCAAACCAGTCAAAAGGATGACTGGAAGTTGATTGAGCAGTCGACTAGGCATCTTGTTCATTCACAGATTGGCGACGTTGACGAATTTCCTGAGCAAGCTGATAGACCGCCATCGCATATAAGGCACTGTGGTTGTAGCGGGTGATGGCATAAAAATTATTTAAACCTAGCCAATGTTCAGATGCGGTTTTGCCTTCCAGGTTGATGACGGCTGCAAGTGCATTGTCGCTGATGTTTTTATCGATTTTGATAAAGCCTTTTTGACGCAGACTGGCGATGGAGTGTTTGGGTTTGAGCCCTTTCTCTTTCAGAAGCTTTTTATCAGTGCTAACCGAAAGACTAAGTTGTTGGGTGACTTTTTCACCACGCTTCCAGCCATGTCGTGACAGGTAGTTGGCGACACTACCAATTGCATCAGCAGAGTTGTTCCAGATATCACGCTTGCCATCGTTATCGAAATCGATGGCATAACTGCGGAAACTACTGGAGATAAACTGTGGTTTACCCATTGCGCCAGCATAGGAACCTTTTAGTGACAGTGGATCAACGTTCTCTTCACGAGTCATAAGTAGGTAATGCTTGAGCTCGCTGCGAAAGAACTTGGCGCGTGGAGGATAATCAAAACCAAGTGTGGCCAGGGCATCAATGACCCGATAGTTGCCAGTATGTCGTCCATAACGCGTTTCTACGCCAATAATGCCGACAATAATTTCGGGGTCAACGCCATATCGTTGTTGCGCCTGGGTGAGCAAGTCGGCATGTTCGTTCCAAAAATCCACACCGAGGTCGATGCGTGACTGGGTAATGAATATTGGCCGATAGGCATGCCATGGTTTTCTCTCGGCGGGGCGAGAAATGGCCTTGATAATAGAAGGTTGCATGCGGGTTTTGGAAAATAGCTTCTCGAGTGTTGTTTTATCAAAGTTATGTTTTTGCTGCATTTCACTGATAAATAACTGAATATCCTCGCGTTTATTTAAGTCGCCGGCAATAGCAGCGGTGCTAACTAACGATAGAGAGACCAATGTAAGAAAAATTTTTGAAACGTTTAAGTATTGAGACATGTGGATCCTATAAGTACTTCAGTTATTACTGTGACAACAATTTTCGGTGAGTGTGCACTGACATGAGGATACCGAAAGCGATCATTAACGTCACCATTGATGTACCACCATAACTAATCAGTGGCAATGGTAGGCCGACCACCGGTAATAAACCCGTCACCATGCCGATATTGACGAAAATATTAAAGAAAAAGGTAATTGCAATACTGCCGCCTACTAAACGTCCAAAGGTATCTTGTGCCTGGGTGGAGATGTACAGGCTACGGGCAATGATAAACAGATAGAGTGTTAAAAGCAGTAAAATTCCCATTAAGCCAAATTCCTCACCGTATACAGCAAAGATAAAGTCAGTCGAACGTTCAGGCAGAAATTCGAGATGTGATTGTGTGCCATTTAGCCAGCCCTTGCCGTATAGCCCTCCAGAGCCAATAGCAATCTTCGACTGGACAATATGCCAGCCAGAACCGAGCAGGTCTTGTTCCGGGTTCAGGAAGGTGAGAACGCGTTGTCGTTGGTAATCATGCATGAAATACCAAAGCAGGGGTGCGGCAGCAATTGCGGCAAGCATGGCACTAAATATATAGCGCCAGCGAATACCGGATAGCAACATGACAAAAATACCTGAGCTGGCTATCACCAGTGAGGTGCCAAGATCAGGTTGTTTGGCAATCAACAGGGTCGGTACGATAATAAGTATGATGCAGACAAATACTTTTAATGGCTTTGGTGGTAGGGCAGCATCGGCAAGGTACCACGCCAGTATCATGGGAAGGGTAATCTTAATGATTTCTGAAGGTTGGAATCGTAGCAGACCAAAATCCAACCAGCGTTGTACACCTTTACCCTCACCAAAGATCAATACGGCAATGAGTAGAATGATGCCAATGGTAAATAACCAGGGTGTCCAGAAAAGTAATTGTCGGGGAGGTATTTGGGCCACCAGCATCATCACGCCAAAGGCAACCGCGAGCCGCGTTAATTGGCGAATGATAATGTCTTCATTTTGATTTCCCGCGCTATAGAGTATGACGAGACCAAGTACGGCTGTCAGCAAGAGCGCGATGATTAAAGGCACATCTAGATGGAGACTGCTGGCCAGTGAATAGCGGCGCCGATTGGCTGCGGTGTAGCTATCTAAAATCATAGTTCCTTACCTAATAAATACGCATCAAAAATCTTACGTGCGATTGGTGCAGCAACATGACTGCCACTACCACCATTTTCGGCAATCACGGCAATCGCAATGGTCGGTTTGTCAAAAGGCGCAAAGGCGATAAATAAGGAGTGATCTCGTAAGCGCAGATCAATTTCTTCTTCCTTATATTCAGCATCCTGGGCAATACCAAAGACTTGGGCGGTACCGGTTTTGCCAGCAATTTTGTACGCGGCACTTTGACCACTGCTACGTGCTGTACCACGCGGGCTGTGTAAAACGCGCAGCATGGATTGTTTTACTTTCTGCCAATTCTGAGGATCTTTCAGAAGGACAGACTTAAATCGGGTCACGGGTAAGCGCACTGGTTTTTCATCATCACGACCCTGTGTGGACTGAACGATAGAGGGCCGAAAATGTAGGCCATTCATGGCAAGGGTTGCGGTTGCCGAGGCCAGTTGCAGCGGGGTTGTTAAGGTAAAGCCCTGGCCGATACCGGTTATAAGGGTTTCACCTGGGAACCATGCCTGGCCACGTTTTTGGCGTTTCCATTCACGCGAAGGAAACAGCCCAGCTAATTCGCCGATAATATCAATACCGGTTTTTTTACCAAAACCGAATAAACTCATAAATTTGTGCATTCGGTCTATGCGTAATTTTTGTGCTAACTCATAAAAGTAAACGTCACAGGATTGAACAATAGCCTTATCAAGATTGGTGTTACCATGGCCGTGTTTTTTCCAGTCACGGTAACGCCGTTCGTCACCTTCCAGCATAAACCAGCCAGGGCAAAACAAATCGCTATTTGCGAGCCCAGCATCAAGCCCGGCAAGACCAATAAAAGGTTTTACCGTTGATCCTGGAGGGTACTGTCCCAGGATAGTACGGTTAAAAAGTGGCTTATCGGGTGAATCACGTAATGCGGCATAACTCTTTACACCAATGCCAGTAACGAATTGATTAGGATCGTAATTGGGCTTGCTAACCAGGGTCAGAAGTTCGCCATTATTGGGATCGATTGCAACGATGGAGCCACGGTAATCACCTAATACCTTGTTAGCGTAAAGTTGTAATTTCATATCGATATTAAGGTAGAGATCTTTTCCGGAAATAGGCGGCGTGCTGTCAATAATACGCAGGGTGCGATTTTGTGCGTTAACTTCTTCTTGCTGATAGCCAACTTGTCCATGCAAGTCGTCTTCATAGGAACGTTCAATGCCTAGTTTTCCAATATGAGTCGTGGCGCTATAGTTGGCGGTATCGATTCGCTGTAATTCACGCGCGTCGATACGACCAACATAGCCAATGGTGTGAACACCGGAACTACCGAATGGATAGTAGCGGATAAGACGTGCTTGAATACTGACACCTTTATAATGATGCCGGTTAACAGAAAATCGCGCGACTTCTTCTTCGGTCAGCCGATAGCGTAAAGGAATGCTCTTGAAACGGCGTTTTTGTTTTACTAAACGTTTAAAATGTTGACGATCACTGTTACTGATAGCGACAACTTTGCTAAGACGCTGTAAGGTATCGTCGATATCTTTTACCTGTTCGGGTATTAATTCAAGGCTGAACGAGGGAATGTTTTTTGCGAGCAATAAACCATTTCGATCGTATATTAGTCCGCGGGTCGGAGGTAGCGGAACAATCTTGAGACGGTTTTTCTGAGACAGGGTTGAGAAATGTTGGTGACTATAAATTTGTAAGTAAACAAGCCGGGCAACAATTCCTAGTATCATTAAAATGATAATAGTGATAGCAACAATAGCACGACGCTTAAATAAACGTGTTTCAATACCATGATCTTTTATATGTAGTTTACGTATCATACCTTATGTCACTCGGAAGTGACGACGGACTCCTCGCATCACGACAAATAACCACGGCCAGATAATGGCGCTGCTTAAGGAAGGCAGCCAATAGGTCCAGCTATCTGGCGTGGTGCCAATAATGCCAAGAATCCAGAGAATGAGTAACTGGCTCATCGCCACCAATACCAGTATTGCTAAGGCCTGTTGTCCTGGCGGGTAAACACGAATGCGCTGATATAGTTTGATCGTTAAGAATGCGACAATTGCCATGGTCAATGCATGTAGACCCAATAAATTGCCAAGCGTGACATCGAGCATGAGGCCTGCAATCCAGCCCCAACCGATGCTGACGCGTGCGGGTAACGCCATACACCAGTAAATTAATACCAGGGTAACCCATTCAGGGCGAGAGGTTTGCGCCCATTCAGGTAATGGCAGCATGGTAAGAAGAATGGCGATAATGAAGCTTGTGATAATAATCCACCCCCCCTGATGATGTCTTGGCATTACTTGCCTCCTGCGATGGGTTCAGGTTGGGGGCCGGTACTTGGCCAAACGACGAGAACTTCGCGGCTGCGTTGCAAATGAGCGGTTGGCTTGGCAATAACTTCAAGATACGGTTTGCCTGGATGTTTGAGTGTACGAATCACGCGCGCAACCGGGTAACCAGCAGGAAATCGGCCGCCTAATCCGGAAGAAACCAGTAACTCATTCTTTTCAAGCCTGGTGTTGCTTGGAATATGCAGTAATTCGATCTCTCCCGGGCGTCCTGTGCCGGTGGCAATAGCACGTTGCCCAGTACTATTTAACTGGATGGGGATGGCATGACTGGGATCGGTAATCAACATAGCCGTGCTTGAGAACGGACTGACTTGAACAACTTGTCCAATGATACCGTCTGCATCGAGTAGCGGCTGACCTGCAAAAAGGTCATCATTACTGCCTTTGTTAATAACAATCCGTCTTGTAAATGGATCCAGATCAACGCGAATTAATTCTGCAATGAGCACCTTATCGCCAACCTTAAATGACGAGTCGAGTAGCTCACGCAGTCGCATGTTTTCTGACTGAAGTGCTGCATATTTTTGAAGCTGTGCCTGGAGCAGTAAATTTTTGACTCTCAGTTCTTCATTGTTGCTAAGCAGGGTGGAACGAGAAGAGAGGTTTTTACTAACATTACCGACCAATGAGAATGGTAAATTTACGACATGTCGTATTGGCTCAATAATTAATGAGAGCGCGGAACGAACAGTATCAAGATGATGATAGCGATGATCCATTGTCATGATGACAATGGATGTAATAATAAGCAGCAATAAACGGGTGCCTAGTAGCGGGCCTTGTGTAAACAGCGTTTTAATAATTAAACCTCGGCTAGCGATTACTCTAGGTCAAAGACATCAATACCATGTTCATCAATCATTTCTAAAACGGTACCGCCACCTCTTGCAACACAGGTAAGTGGTTCTTCGGCAATAATAACAGGTAGTCCTGTTTCTTCACTGAGTAATTTATCAAGATCAGTGAGCATTGCACCACCGCCGGTTAACACCATTCCACGCTCAGCAACATCGGCGCCCAGTTCAGGCGGTGTCTGCTCCAGTGCATTTTTTACCGCACTGACAATACCTGATAGTGGTTCCTGTAGTGCTTCCAGAATTTCATTACTGTTAAGGGTAAAGCTACGCGGAATACCTTCGGCAAGGTTGCGACCTTTAACTTCAAGTTCTTTCACTTCGTTTGCAGGAAAAGCCGTACCTATTTCAAGCTTGATTCGTTCCGCAGTTGATTCACCAATTAAACTGCCGTAGTTGCGACGCACATAACTAATGATTGCTTCGTCGAGGTGATCACCACCAATGCGTACTGAATCAGAATAGACGATACCGTTTAATGATATGATCGCTACTTCAGTTGTGCCACCACCAATATCCAACACCATCGAGCCTTTGGCTTCACCGACGGGCATACCCGCACCAATTGCAGCCGCCATTGGTTCGTCAATCAAATAAACTTCACGTGCGCCAGCACCTAATGCTGATTCACGGATAGCGCGTCTTTCTACTTTTGTTGAACCGCAAGGAACACAAACAACAACACGAGGACTTGGGCGGAAAAATTTTGTTTCGTGCACTTTATGTATAAAGTGTTGCAACATCTTTTCAGTGACATCGAAGTCAGCGATAACACCATCTTTTAGTGGACGAATCGCAGTGATGTTTCCGGGCGTGCGACCTAACATTAATTTTGCTTCTGCGCCGACAGCAGAAATACTTTTTGCACCGTTGTTACCTCGATCTTGTCGAATGGCGACAACCGATGGTTCATCAAGGACGATGCCTTGATTGCGGGCGTAGATTAACGTGTTAGCGGTACCAAGATCTATCGACAAATCAGTGGAAAATAGACCGCGCAAGGAATTGAACATACTGGGAATTATCCTTTTTCATACATAAAAATGCTTAAATATGGCGCTACTCTAACAATGCGCAGGGTTTTCGGCAAGGTACTAATTGTGATAAGTTTCGCATCCTGAATTATTAATCGTTTTTGTGTCCGTGTGGACAATATTTTTCACGACCTGGAGTTGCGTATGTCTTTAACGCAAGATGATGTAAAAAAAATCGCTCACCTGGCTCGGCTTTCGATAAGCGAGGATAATATTCCGGCTTATGAAAAGGAATTATCGAATATTCTTGGCTTAGTTGAGCAAATGAGTGCAGTGGATACCCGTGATGTGGTGCCAATGGCTCACCCCTTAGACATGGCACAACGTCTGCGCGACGATGTTGTGAGTGAAACCGATCACCATGAGCAGTATCAAACGATTGCACCGAGTGTAGAAAATGGCCTATATCTAGTGCCGCAAGTGATTGAGTAAGGCTTTTAAGCCTATTCAGCAATCCTAATATACCTAATTATCGAAATCAGACATTATGCATAATAAGACCCTCAGCGAACTTTCAACGGCCCTTAAGGCCGGAGAATTCTCTAGTACTGAGCTGACCAGACATTATCTGGATCGGATTGCCGATTTGGATCCGCAAATAAATGCTTTTGTGACAGTGACCGAACAGCCCGCAATGGCTGCAGCAGCATCGGCAGATGAGCGAATCGCGGCAGGGACGGCGACCCCACTAACAGGTATCCCATTGGCGCAAAAGGATATTTTTTGCACTGAGGGAGTGAAAACCAGCTGTGGCTCAAAAATGCTGGATAATTTTATTTCGCCTTACAATGCAACGGTGATTGAACATTTTAATGCCGCAGGGGCTGTCATGTTGGGTAAGACCAATATGGATGAGTTTGCGATGGGGTCTTCAAACGAAACCAGCTTTTATGGAAGCGTAAAAAACCCCTGGGATATCAATAAGGTGCCAGGTGGATCTTCAGGTGGTTCGGCAGCGGCCGTTGCCGCACGACTGGCACCGGCTTCAAGCGGAACCGATACCGGTGGTTCGATTCGTCAACCGGCATCTTTGTGCGGCATAACGGGCCTTAAGCCGACGTATGGGCGAGTTTCGCGTTATGGCATGATCGCCTTTGCCTCGAGTCTTGATCAGGCGGGTCCTATGACACGTTCGGCTGAAGATGCCGCCTTAATGCTGAACTGCATGGCTGGATTTGATGAACGAGATTCAACCAGTGCGCAGCGAGATGTGCCTGATTACACGGCTAATTTGTCCGGTTCGCTCGAGGGGCTCAAGATTGGCTTGCCAAAGGAATACTTTGGCGAGGGCCTGGATGCTCAGGTAAGCAGTGCGGTTGAAGCAGCCATTCGAGAGTACGAAAATCTTGGTGCGGTGGTCAAAGAAATTAGCCTACCCAATACCCATCTTGCTGTGCCGACTTATTATGTCGTCGCACCGGCCGAATGTTCATCAAACCTGTCACGTTTTGATGGCGTGCGATTTGGTTATCGCTGTGAAAATCCTGCCGATTTGGAAGATTTATATAAACGTTCCCGTGGTGAAGGCTTTGGTGCGGAGGTGAAACGTCGCATTATGATAGGTGCCTACGCTTTATCTGCTGGCTATTACGATGCCTATTATCTGAAAGCACAGCAATTACGCCGTCTAATCAGTGATGACTTCAAGCGTGCCTTTGAAGAAGTTGATGTGATTATGGGACCGACAGCGCCAGGTCCTGCCTTTGGTCTTGGCGAGAAGGCCGATGATCCTATCACTATGTATCTATCTGATATTTATACCATTGCTGCCAATCTTGCAGGGTTGCCCGGGATATCGGTACCGGCTGGTTTTGTTAATGATATGCCAGTGGGTCTACAGATTATCGGTAATTACTTTGACGAATCACGGCTGCTTAATGTGGCGCATCGTTATCAACAAGTCACTGACTGGCACACTCGTGCGCCAGAACAGTTTAAGTAACATTAGCTGGGAATACGCTTTATGGAATGGGAAGTTGTCATCGGGTTAGAGATTCACGCTCAGCTCGCTACCAAAAGTAAGATTTTTTCTGGTGCATCGACAGCCTATGGTGCGCCCGCGAATACTCAGGCCTGTGTGGTTGATCTCGGCTTGCCCGGGGTGTTGCCGGTGTTGAACCATGAAGCGGTACAGATGGCGATTAAATTTGGTTTGGCAACCAATTCCGAGGTTGCGCAGCGTTCTATCTTTGCGCGAAAGAATTATTTTTACCCGGATTTGCCTAAAGGCTATCAAATTAGTCAAATGGAATTACCGATAGTGGGTGAAGGATCTCTCGAGATACGTCTGGAAGATGGCAGCACCAAAAATATCGGTATTACGCGTGCGCATCTGGAAGAAGATGCGGGTAAATCGCTGCATGGCGATTTTCAGGGAATGACCGGCATCGATCTCAATCGTGCGGGTACGCCGCTGTTGGAAATCGTCTCTGAGCCAGATATGCGTTCTGCCAAGGAAGCGATAGCCTACATGAAGAAAATTCATTCGATCGTCACTTATATTGATATCTGTGACGGTAATATGCAGGAAGGGTCATTTCGTTGTGATGCGAATGTTTCAGTACGACCCAAAGGCCAGGCAGAATTTGGTACACGCGCAGAATTAAAAAACCTCAATTCATTCCGCTTTGTCGAACGTGCGATTAATCTGGAAGTTGAAAGACAGATTGATGTGATTGAAGGCGGTGGTGAAGTCGTTCAGGAAACACGTCTTTACGATGCGGATAAACATGAAACACGCGCGATGCGGAGCAAGGAAGAAGCGAATGACTATCGTTATTTCCCTGATCCTGATTTGTTACCGGTTGAAATCGATAATGAAACCATTTATGCAGTGCGCGCGAGTCTGCCGGAATTACCGGATGCCAAGCAGCAGCGGTTTATCAGTGAATATGGGTTATCTGAGTATGATGCAGAGGTGTTGACCTCGACGCGTCCGATGGCGGATTACTATGAGACGGTGGTGAAGGAATCGGGTGGCGAAGCGAAGCTAAGTGCCAACTGGGTGACGGGTGATCTTGCGGGTACGCTTAACAAAGAATCAATAGAGATAGAAAATAGCCCTGTTGCAGCCGGTATGCTTGGCGGCATGATTAAGCGAATTGCCGATAATACGATTTCAGGAAAAATTGCCAAACAGGTTTTTGAAGCGATGTGGCAAGGCGAAGGTGATGCTGACGCGGTTATTGAAAGAAAGGGTTTGAAACAGGTTACTGATACCGGCGCGATTGAAAAACTGGTTGATGACATTATCGCGAATAACCCTGTTCAGGTTGAACAGTATCGTGCAGGTAAAGATAAAGTGTTTGGTTTCTTCGTTGGACAAGTGATGAAGGTGAGCCAGGGTAAAGCTAACCCTGCGCAGGTAAATCAAATTCTTAAAGATAAGCTTAAGCCTTAATGTTGTTTGATTTTTTGTTCATTTTCATCTTCATGAAGGTGCAAGACTATTTTGTTACGACCCGTTTGTTTGGCAAGATATAACGCATTATCTGAATGTAGTAATAGACTGTTGAGCGACTCTTCTTTATTACCGCTTGGATATTCTACGCAAATCCCGCAACTGATGGTCATACCGATACGGAGATTGCGATAGTGTGTTGGTGTTTGTTCAGTGGCTTTACGAATTTTCTCTGCAACCGCATGCACCCCTTCAGTGGTTTCTCCGAGTGTAATAATTAAAAACTCTTCGCCACCGAGTCGAAACAGATAATCATTGGTTCTGGAGTGGCTGCGCAGTAGGGCGGAAAATTCCATCAGACATTGGTCGCCAGCCAGGTGACCATATTCATCGTTAATGAGCTTGAAGTGATCGATGTCAATAATGATTGCTGCAAGCGGAGAATTATCGCGTTGAGCCTGAGCTTGTAATTTTGGAAAAACCTCAACGAGATGACGACGATTATATAATTCAGTCAGGCTATCAGTGATAGTAAGTGCTTCGAGTTCTTTTTGGGCTTTGGAAATGAGTATTTGTTTTTCACGTAAACTATGAATCATGTCAGAAAAACGGTTTATTAAAGAATCAATTTCATTTCGTGGTGTGATCTTGTTAACAATGGGTAATTTGCCTTTAGCGACTTCACCGGTCATGGCCAATAGCTTCTTGATGGGTTTATCGAAATCTCTCAAAAACAAAATACCGAGCAATAGAATGCCAATAATACCGAAAGTAACAATAAACAGAATTAATTGGCTAAATTCTTCAATATTATTGAGTAAGCGACTTTCTGACACACCGAAATAGAAATCGATGTCTTTGCTTAAAGTATCATTGACGGCAATTTTATTTAACATGTAAGTGTCGTTCATAAACGACAGGGTTGGTGTGTCATCGGTTAAGGGATGCGCTATCATTGACGGGATAGTACTTAGCGTGACCATGTTTTTGTCAGTAATAAAAACGCGGCCCTTACTGATGTTTTCAAGCTCTCTTAGTTTGTCGGTATCGTAAGTACGAGAAACAATTACATGACCGAGTAATTTTTCAAGATAATACACTGGGGCATTAGCAATTAATTCAACTCCTTTTGGTGTACGAACATATTGAAGTCGAATATCGTGATTTTCTGTATTCAAATTAACCATGTTAGTGACAGAACGTATAGTATTGCCACTGATAGCCTTTCTTTTAGTATTAATGAGTACGTAATGGTCAATAGGTAGCCAACCAAATTGCTGTTGATATAGTTTGTCGAGAGGGGTGCTCTCGGCCCCTATTTCGGTGACAACATACATATATTCCTGTATGCGCAAGTTGTCTCGGACAATTCCTGCATAACGTTTTAATTCTAGCCGTTCAGCGACGAGATAAGTATCAAGCAGGCGGGAGGTTCGCTGTAATTGGTGGTCGGCTTCATTTAACAGGATATTGCGTGTATGCCAGAATGATAAGCCTAGCGAAAGGCTGAGAAAGACAGATACCAATAGAATATAAAAAAACAACCGAGAACGAAATGTAGCAAGTTTTATCATATTGATTTTAAATTAAACTCAATGCGCAGAAGATGAGGTGATTGGGAGTAACTGGTATTGACTAAATAACTCCGGGTGTTGTTGAACCTCTTTTTGTGCACTACGCATTAAATCCTTTAATTCTGTTGAAGCATTATTCTTGGTGATTACTGAAAGCTGCCTGAAAAAGGGATAATTTCCATTCTTTAAATTGGTGCTGGTCGGTAGGTAGCCATTAACACGAATGATTTTTGTATGTGAGTCTTCACCACGTAACCAGCCTGTGCCAGCATGTCCTATGGAAAACCTGAAATCACCGACGCGTTTAACCATTTCATCAGCACTTTGTACGTTGATGCGTTTATTGGTGAAGTCTTCTGGTGTGGGTAGAATGCGCTTCCAGTGTCCCGGGCGCTTTTTGCAATGAAGCCTTGTCACAACAATAATCGATTTGTCGGGACCTCCTACATCTTGCCAGTTAGTTATTTTACCACTAAAGATGGCTTTGACTTGAGCGATGCTTAAGTTTGTGACGGGATTCGTTTCGTGACTGAGAATCATTAGTGGTTCCAGTACTAAGGGGAAAACAGCCAGGTTCTTTTGACTAACTTCGGTATCACTTAGTTTACAACAGACCATGCCAAAGCTTTCACGTTGTACAGCGCTTTGTGCGGTTGATTTTATTCCTGCATTGCAACCAACACCGAGCATAGATTGTTTGCCGAACAGTGTGATTTTATGGCCACTGTTTTTTTCCAATGCCGGTTTAATTTTATTCAGCACGACCCATGTGGAATGGGCGCCAGCGCCAGTAATATGATTACTGGCGGCGTTACCCATGACCGGGACAAGTAAGCAAAGCACTGAGAAGATGAAAAGAAAGCGTTTCAAAATAGACTCCATACACGGCATCAACCTGCCCCCCTATAGGCATGCGTTTAGCTTTAAAGACGCACGATTTGCATGGACTTTCGTCTGAGCGGATAGTAGCGTGCTTTAGACTAAGTGTAGTTCAAAATGACTAAATGTGGAGTGCGTGGTGGGGATTGCAGGCAGGGCAATCAGGATCCTTGAGAAGCCTTATACTGCGCCATTCCATTGTCATGCCATCAAATAACATGAGTTTTCCGGCAAGTGATTCACCTATATTTAGTATGAGCTTTAGGGTTTCAAGTGCCTGCATGGAACCGAGGATGCCAACCATCGGTGCAAGTACGCCATTGCTTGTGCAATTGCGATCTTCTTCACCCGTGTCCTGGTATAGGCACTGGTAGCAGGGCATGCAATCCTGATCGCAGCGAAATACTGAAATTTGACCTTCCATACGGATAGCAGCAGCCGACACCAGGGGCGTTTTGGCGGCGAGGCATGCACGATTAATAGCAAAGCGGGTGGCAAAATTATCACTGGCATCAACCACAATATCGGCCTTCCTTGCTGCATCGATAAGTGCTTGTTCTGCTAGTTTTTCATTGTGAACATTGATATTGATGAGTGGATTGAGTCGCTGCAGTTGTTGCTGTGCTGAAGCGGTTTTTGCCTGGCCAATATTATCGGTGTTATGCAGGATTTGGCGTTGTAGGTTGGATAGGTCGACGTCGTCAAAATCAACCAGTTCGAGCTGCCCCACACCGGCGGCGGCCAGGTACATGGCAACCGGGGAGCCGAGACCGCCAAGTCCGATAACAAGGACCCGAGCGTTGGCAAGACGTTGCTGACCTTCCACATCGATCTGGGGCAACATGATTTGGCGGCTATATCGGAGTAATTCATCATCGTTCATAAGCTACATCATAAACGAAATAGTCAATCTTAGCCCAAGCTGGGTGTTAGAGATATTTACGCCAATGGTTGGGACGTCCATCACGGCAGCCGTGAGGCAGGCGTTGATAACGGCAAATATAGATATCACGGGTTGCTTTGCTGTCTGGGTGGTAGCCCATGTTGAGGCACTGGGTTTCTTCGGTGAAGTGATATAGGGCACGGCGCAGGACACACATCAAATTATTATCGAGATGAAAGCCGACCTCGCGTAGCGCGGACTCGATAATATCCAGTGTGACTATTTTTAGATCATAACTTACCTGCAAGCGTATATCAGATCGTGGGTAAAGGTTAATGATGCCGGGCGCATCAGCGAGTAATAATGTGGCGAGTTGAGAGGGGCTCTCAGCTTGATCGTGCAATGGCGCGAAGTGGATATCACGGTGTTTAACGCAGTCGTCTGAATGAACACTCATACCCCCATATTAGGACGATGCGACTAAGATGCAAGTTGATTCAGTAGATTAGAAAATAATTATATTGGGGTGTTTGTTTTGCGCGGGTTTTAGCACCATTGCCCGAGACAAACGCGATCGTTGCCACCAAGGTCCTGGCCGGTTTCGATATGTTGATAACCATTTTCATGGAATAACTGATGCACAGCTTCGCCCTGATCATAGCCATGTTCAACCAGCAACCAGCCACCAGGGACTAAAAATTGCCCCGCTTGTTGAATAATGCAGCGTAGTGCATCAAGCCCGTCTTCACCCGAGGTGAGGGAAAATTCAGGTTCACACTTTAATTCAGCTGCCTGCATATGCGGGTCGTGAAGCGGGATGTAAGGCGGGTTGCTGATAATGATGTCGAAGCGTTCATCATCGGCAAAGGCGCTAAACCAGTTGCTATGAATAAACTTGATATTGTTGAGCTGTAGCTGCGTGGCATTGTTTTTTGCGACTGCAAGTGCGGCAGTAGAAAGATCGGTTGCAGTAATTTGACATTGTGAACATTCACTCGCGATAGCCAGTGCGATGGCACCACTGCCCGTGCCAAGATCCGCCAGTTTGATTGAGTCATTATTCATTTTAGCGACATGTTGTAGGGCTGTTTCAACTAATAACTCGGTATCGGGACGGGGAATGAGCGTGTCGGGCGTCACCTGCAGGTTTAAAGACCAAAACTCACGTTTACCCGTGAGGTGGGCAACGGACTCACCTGCTTCACGTCGTGCCAGTAAACGTGAGTAGGTTTGCGTTGCCTGATGATCTGGTTTTATTTCCGGATAAGCACGCAGATAACTGCGCTGTTTATCGAGAACATGTGCAAGTAAGATTTCAGCATCGAGCCGTGCTGTATTGCTATTAGCAAGCTGAATTTTAGCTGCACTTAACAGTTCGTCGATACGTAGCATCAGAACGCGCCTTAATCACCCATCGCCGCAAGTAGATCTGCTTGATACTCATGGCGTAATGGTTCAATGACCTGATTGAGATCGCCTTCTAGAATTTCCTGAAGCTTATAGAGTGAGAGGTTGATGCGATGATCGGTAATGCGTCCTTGCGGGTAATTGTAAGTGCGAATACGTTCTGAGCGATCGCCACTACCTATTAAATTACGCCGCTGTTCCGCTTGTTCGCTATTTTGTTTATCCGTTTCAGCGGTCAATAGGCGTGATTGTAATAATGACATCGCCTGAGCACGGTTCTTGTGTTGCGAGCGTTGATCCTGGCACTCGACAACCGTACCGGTTGGCAAGTGGGTAATACGGATTGCAGAATCGGTTTTATTCACATGTTGGCCACCGGCACCCGAGGCGCGGAAGGTATCCACTTTAAGATCGGCAGGGTTAATCTGTATTTGCTCAACATCGGCAATTTCCGGCATGATGGCAACGGTGCACGCTGAAGTATGTACGCGCCCCTGTGATTCTGTTTCAGGAACACGTTGTACGCGGTGTCCGCCAGACTCGAATTTCATTATTGAATACACATCTTTGCCAATAATACGCGAGACGATCTCCTTGTAACCACCATGTTCACCCTCGTGCTCGTTAACGATTTCAAGCTTCCAGCCCTGCCTCTCGACAAAACGGCTATACATACGAAACAAGGCACCAGCAAACAGCGCGGCTTCGTCACCACCAGCGCCTGCACGAATTTCAATGAAGACATTGTTTTCATCGAGCGGATCGGTGGGGAGCAAGAGTATCTGCAATTCATCATCAAGACGTTCAATCAGTTTTTTGGCTGATTTGGCCTCATCTTCGGCCATTTCACGCATCTCGGCATCATCTTCGCTGAGCATTTCTTCAGCGGCCTCAAGATCGTCAAGTGCTCCACGGTAATTATTAAATACCATTATGATGGGATTGAGTTGTGCGTACTCCTTGGAGAGCTCCCGAAATTTATTGTTATCAGCAATTGTCTCTGAATCAGAAAGTAGTGCATTGATTTCCTCAAGGCGTTCAGAGAGGGTATCGAGTTTTTGACGTATAGATGCTTTCACGTTGTCTTATCCGGTTTATGTCTGAAATATTGTGCGCAGCAGTATGTGTTACGCGGGGAGCGAAAAGAGAGTAAGTGTCGCTAGGTTTCTTCGCCGAGATTATATAACTCTCGAACGATATCGAGCACCTCACGACGGCCATCGAAGCTTGCCTGGCGCATGCGTGTACTCGGTAGGTGAGTGAGTTTGTTGGTGAGTAAGCGTGCTAACTCTTCAAGTACGAGCTCTGGCGCATCACCATTACGGATGCGTTGTCGCGCGCGAAGGACCGTTTCGTCACGCAGCTGCTCGGCATGATCACGGAAATCGCGAATAGTGGAAATGGAATCTAGTGAACGCAACCATCCCATAAAGTGTTCAACTTGTGTATCGATGATTTCTTCGGCCTGGTGCGCTGCATCTTGTCGTGACTGTAGGTTCTCTTGAATAATTTCCTGTAGGTCATCAACACTGTAGAGGTAAACGTCATCAAGTTCATCGACTTCGGGTTCGATATCGCGCGGTACGGCAATATCAACCATGAACATCGGTTTGTGTTTGCGCTGTTTGAGGGCACTTTCAACACTGCCCTTGCCAAGAATAGGTAGGCTACTGGCGGTTGATGAAATAATAATATCAGCTTCAGCGAGGTGGTTTGGCATTTCAGATAAAGGAATCGCAAAACCATCGAATTGGCTTGCTAAGCCCTGGGCACGTTCAACCGTGCGGTTTGCAATAATCATACGTCCCATGCCCGATTCGCTCAGGTGTCGGGCTGCCAGTTCAACTGTTTCCCCTGCACCAATGAGCATGGTCGTGAGTGGGTTGAGATCGCCAAATATTTGTTTCGCTAATGCGACAGCGGCAAATGCGACAGAGACCGGGCTATGGCCAATCGCGGTGTCGGTACGGATCTGCTTAGCAACAGAGAAGGTATGCTGGAATAACTTTGATAGCGTCTTACCAATTGTCCCCGCAGCGCTTGCCTGTTGATAAGCATCCTTCATTTGACCAAGGATTTGTGGTTCACCCAATACCAATGAGTCTAAGCCACTGGCAACACGCAACATATGACGTACGGCGAGTTGTTCAGGGTGGCGATAGATGTATGGCTCTAGTGAACCATGGTCAAGTCGATGGAACTCCTGTAACCAATTGAGGACTACATTACTATTGGCCGCATCGAGTTCACAGTAAACTTCGGTGCGATTACAGGTAGAAAGAATCGCTGCTTCTTCGACAGGAGTGCGCTCTGTGAGGTCCTGAAGGGCTGATTGCATCGATTCTGGACCAAAGGCAACACGCTCGCGAATTGCCACGGGAGCCGTTTGATGATTGATGCCAAATGCAAGAATAGCCATAACGTTCTGTATTTAAAGGGTTTTAGTTAATCTTTCCTGGTTAATATCGTACCATTAGCAGGATAGATGGTTAACATACTATTTAAAAAGTTATTATACTGAAAAATATCGGCTGCGGATTTCCTAATTTAACTATTTTATATTGGGTCGCGAGGCTGACAGAGGGTAAAGCGGGATGCCGAGCCAGAAATTAGATGAGAAAATAATGACCAGAAAGACGACCATCCAGATTTTATTTTTAACCAGTGCGGTATTGCTCTCGGGTTGTGCGGTGCTTGAGAAACCGGAACCTGCTGCCAAGAAGGTTAAACCGGTGGTGAAGAAAGCGGCCCCTGCCAGGCAAGATTTACCGGATGTCAGGCTTGATGCAGATTTGTTGTTTACCTTACTGTCAGGCGAAATAGCCGGGTATCGTGGTGAGCTGGGGCTTGCGACAGAACAGTATCTGGCGGCGGCTAAGCAGACACGTGATCCGCGTGTGATTGAGCGCGCAGTCCGTGTGGCCAGTTATGCAAAGTTATATAAACAGGGTTTAGAAGCCGCACTGCTTTGGGTTGACGTAGTGCCTGACAATGAAGCCGCACGACGTAATCTTGCCAAGCTGTTTTTACGTAATGATTTAAAGGCCGAGGCATTAGCGGCTTTTGACGAGTTAATTAAATCGGCATCAGATAAACAGGCTCAGTTTATTGCCTTGGGCAAACAATTGTTGCATGAAAAGAACCGCCAACAGGTCTTGGAAATGACGCAGCAATTGGTGGTGCGCCATTCAAAAATCCCCGCAGCACATTTTTTACTTAGTTCGCTGGCTGAACAGGTAGGTAAATTTGCGCTGGCAGAAAGTGCGGTGCGCCAGGCCATAGCCTTGAAAGCAAATTGGACGGATGCACAAAATCAATTGGCACGCATATTACATTTGCAGGGTAATACGCTTGGTGCGATTGCTTTTCTGGAAACGACATTAAAAAACAGACCTGACAATACGTCACTGCGATTAAGTTATGCACGGTTATTAGTGGATGCAAAACAGTTCGATAAGGCACGACAGGAATTTGAAAAATTAGCAACGGCATCACCTGACAATGCGAATATCTTATTTGCCCTGGGTATCCTCGCACTGCAATCGGATGATTTTGAACATGCAGAAAAATATTTTGCACGCGTAAAAGGCAAAGGCAGCAGGGGGTTGGAAGCAAGTTATTACTTAGGGCAAATTGCTGAAAGAGTGGAAAACTATCCTAAGGCTATTACCTATTATGGCCGGGTTTCTCGTGGAGAATATGCGTTTGATTCGCAGTTGCGCATAGCGAAATTACTCGCTAAACAAGATAAAACCGAACTGGCTTTAACGATGCTAGACAATATGTCGCTGCGAGGTGATGCGCAATTGGTAAGTATGACATTAACGAAAGCCGATATTCTGCGTCGTTTAAAGCGTTTTTCTGATGCGATGGAAGGTTTCAATAAAGCGCTGGAAAAGTTACCGGCTAATAGTGACTTACTTTATGCAAGGGCGTTAATGGCTGAACGAGTGGGTCGTATTGATATTTTGATGGTGGATTTAAAAACGATATTAAAAACCGAACCGAATAATGCACATGCATTGAATGCCTTGGGATACACCTTGGCTGATCGCACCGGTAAATTTAAAGAAGCACTGGAATATATCAGTCGCGCTTTAAAATTATTGCCAAATGATCCGGCAATAATTGATAGCATGGGCTGGATACAGTATCGACTGGGTAATAATGATGAGGCGCTTAAACATTTAACACGTGCTTACGATCTGAATGATGACGCTGAAATAGCCGCACATTTGGGAGAAGTGTTATGGGCCCTGGGTGAAAAAACACGTGCCAGCAAAGTTTGGCGGGAAGGTTTGAAACGTGCGCCTAATGATGAGCGTTTGCTTGAGGTCATGAAACGTTTCGAGTTATGAGATATTTGTTGGTCTTAGTGTGTGTTACAGCGTTAAGTGGCTGTGAGTTATTGGTTTTATCTGAACCCGATGCGGTCACGGTAAAAGATACAGGTGCGGCCTGGTCGTTACACAATAAAAAATTGTCTGAACTCGATACCTGGAATATTGATGGGCGGATATCATTGCGTCTTGATGAAGAGGCGTGGCATGCAACCCTGCTTTGGAAGCAAATTGATCAGGCTTATCATATTCGTTTGTTTGGCCCCTTTGGTGCAGGTGCAATTCAACTCGATGGCAGCCCTCAAACCGTTATTCTTACCCAGGATGGCGAACAAGTGCATTCGCAAGATCCTGAACAACTCCTATCTCAGCGGCTGGGCTGGCACGTTCCTGTCAATGGCCTGCGTTACTGGGCCATTGGACAGAAAATACCGGATAAGCCCGCAAAGTTTGATCTCGACCCAATGGGACAGCTTGCGAGGCTTGAACAAGATGGTTGGAAAATTCGTTACCGCCGTTATGTAGCCGTTAATGGGTATTCGCTACCGAGCAAGATATTTATGGATAATAAGGGCTTGGATATCCGTATCGTTATTAATCGCTGGCAATTACCCGGATCGAACACTTGAGTAGTCAGGGCGATTGGCTAACGGGGCCGGCCCCTGCAAAATTAAATTTGTTTTTACATATTACGGGTCGTCGTGATGACGGCATGCATAATCTGCAGACCCTTTTTCAGTTCCTGGATTATAGTGACGAGATAGCCGCACGATGTCGCCAGGATGGCAATATTTACCTGCAAGAAAATGAGCTGGCGCTAGCCAGTGAAGACAACCTGATTGTGCGTGCCGCGAAACGGTTACAAAAACTGTCAAAGACCCCGTTGGGGGTGGATCTTCGCTTAACCAAACGTCTACCCGTTGGCGGTGGTCTTGGCGGCGGTAGCTCTGATGCGGCAACTACCCTGGTACTTCTTAATGAAATTTGGCGCTGTGGCTTTTCTCGCCAGCAATTAGCCGATATTGGCCTGAAATTGGGCGCGGATGTGCCTATTTTTATCCATGGACAGGCTGCCTGGGCAGAGGGTGTGGGTGAGCAATTTAGTCCCGTGGCACCGCCTCAACCCTGGTATTTCGTCATTCAGCCTACTATTTCGGTCAGTACAGCAGAAGTTTTTTGCGCATCGGAATTGACACGCGACTGTCCTCCCATCACAATACGCGACTTTCTGGCAGGGCATACAAGCAATGTCTTTGAACCGGTGGTGCGGCAGCGTTACCCAGAAGTTGATAATGCACTGAATTGGTTAGGAAATTATGCTGTGGCCAGAATGACCGGCACAGGCAGTTGTATCTTCGCGGCGTTCGAGAGTGAGCAGCAAGCGAAGGCAGTACAGGTAGAATTACCTGAAAAGTGGAATAGTTTCATTGCTCAGGGCTGTAATCAGTCACCTTTATATACTTCAGGTGCCGCAGGGTCGTAAAAATCGACTAGAATTCCGAATACTCTGCCATAGTAAGGTAGGGAAAAGATTTAAAAAGTTTATTGGGGCGTCGCCAAGCGGCTAGGCACCGGGTTTTGATCTCGGCATACGTAGGTTCGAATCCTACCGCCCCAGCCATTTTTATCGAGCTGGATTTGGTTCGGTAGGATGAGAACCTCAGGTTCGACTAATTCACGAAGTGAATTAGAACAGCGGCGCAGATGAAGTCAGCAACGCTGGCCCGAAGGGTGAGGGGCGCAGTCCCGAATAATCCTACCGCCCCAGCCATTTTTATCGAGCTGGATTTAGTTCGGCAGGATGAGAACCTTCGATGGTTTGACAAACCGGGTTTAGGTAAGCGAAAGCAAATTTGAAAGCGCGATAACGCGGCCCAAACGACGGCAGAAATACAGCGGGTAGAGCAACGTCAAAGCCGTTGTCGAGGGTGAAGAGACGTAGACTTCCCACAACCATATTTATAGTGCGTGCTAAAAGAGGTATGTCGTGCCTGAAAGCTCAATGATGGTCTTTGCTGGAAATGCTCATCCACAATTAGCGAACGCAATTGTGAGTCATTTGCATTTACCGTTAGGTAAAGCCGCTGTTAACCGTTTTAGCGACGGTGAAGTGGGCGTCGAGATTATGGAAGACGTGCGTGGTAGGGATGTGTTTGTTGTTCAACCGACATGTAGCCCGACGAATACCAATTTGATGGAACTGCTGGTGATGGTTGACGCACTGCGTCGCTCGTCAGCTCGACGTATTACCGCCGTGGTGCCGTATTTTGGTTATGCGCGTCAGGATCGTAGGCCGCGTTCGGCACGTGTTGCGATTACTGCAAAGCTAGTGGCCAATATGATTGTGGCGGCCGGTACGGATCGTGTCTTAACGCTTGATTTGCATGCGGATCAGATACAGGGCTTTTTTGATATTCCTGTTGATAATGTTTACGGTTCGCCAATATTGCTCGGCGATGTTTGGAAGACGAGTGGTAATGAACTAATGGTGGTTTCGCCAGATGTGGGCGGTGTTGTCCGTGCTCGCGCGATTGCCAAGCGACTCGACGATGCGGATTTGGCGATTATCGATAAACGTCGTCCTAAGGCGAATGAATCCAAGGTGATGAATATCATCGGTGATGTCACAGGACGTAACTGTGTGCTTATTGATGACATGGTGGATACGGCGGGCACACTCTGTAAAGCCGCTGATGCATTAAAAGAACATGGTGCCGCGCGCGTTGCTGCATATTGTACCCACCCGGTTTTATCTGGGCCGGCAATTGATAACATTGAAGCATCATCATTAGATGAGTTAGTGGTAACTAATTCGTTGCCACTAAATGATGCCGCACAAAATTGTTCGAGAATTCGACAACTGAGTATCGCCGAAATGTTGGCTGAAACAATGCGTCGAATTCATCAGGAAGAATCTGTTAGTTCTATGTATATGGACTAACGAACAGAACTGGTTGATTTAACAATCACCGGTTTTGGAACGCTTTCTCTGGTCGCGGGGAAGCGAGTATTTCACCATGGTGGTGGAATGCTTTAACTTTAAGTTAGGAGTATTACCAAATGAGTGTAACTTTTGAGCTAGACGCTGAAGTTCGCACAGATGCGGGGAAAGGTGCGAGCCGCCGCCTGCGTCATGCGAATAAAATTCCAGCTGTTATGTATGGTGGTGGTGAGGATCCAATTGCATTGACATTGGAACACAATAAAATGGCCCATGCGCTGGAAAATGAAGCCTTTTATTCACACATCTTGACCATCAACATTGATGGTAAGGGTGTCAAGGCTGTATTGCGTGACTTACAACGTCACCCAGCTAAAGTGATGATTCTGCATGCGGATTTCCAACGTATTAACGAAAACGAAAAACTGCATATGAATGTGCCTCTGCACTTCATTAATGAAGACATTGCACCGGGCGTTAAAGAAGAAGGTGGTCTTATCCAGCATAACGTTACTGATGTTGAAATCAGTTGTTTGCCTAAGGACTTGCCTGAATACATCGAAGTTGATGTTGCTGAATTGACCATGGGGCATTCAGTTCATTTATCAGATCTGAAGCTGGCTGAGGGTATTGAATTAGTCCAGCTAATGCACGGTGAATCACATGACTTGCCTGTGGTGAGTATTCATAAACCACGTGCTGTGGTTGAAGTTGAAGATGAAGTTGTTGCTGATGCGGGCGAAGTTGCTGCTGAAGGCGATAGCGAAGAAGCTAAGGACTAACCGCGCCTGCGCGGTCAGAGTCGGCATTAGTGTCGCGTATAGCGCTCATTGTGGGACTGGGTAATCCCGGTTCTGATTATGAGGCGACGCGGCACAATGCCGGTTTCTGGTTTATTGATGAACTTGCACGACAATCTGGCTGTGAGTTAAAAAAAGATGGCAAGTTTTATGGTTATGCTGGCAAGGCAAACTTGCATGGTGAGCCGGTTTGGTTGTTAAAACCAGACACCTTTATGAATCGAAGTGGTCAATCTGTATCTGCATTGGCCAAGTACTACAAAATTCCCGTAGAGAGTATTTTAGTAGCCCATGATGAGCTTGATTTTGAGCCTGGCGATGTGCGCTTAAAAAAAAGTGGTGGTCACGCAGGGCATAATGGTTTGCGCGACATTATTAGTGCCATGGGCAGTAAAGAGTTCCTTCGACTTCGGCTTGGCATTGGTCATCCGGGAAAGAGTAAGGATGTATCGGATTTTGTTTTGGCACGGCCCTCGGTGAGTGACAAGACACAGATTGGCTATGCTATTGATGATGCATCAAAAGTCATGCCTGAACTGATTAATGGTGATATCGAAAAAGCCATGCATGCACTGCATAGCGATTAAATAAAGAAAAGGTTAGTTGATATGGGTTTTAAATGTGGCATCGTCGGATTGCCGAACGTTGGAAAATCTACCTTGTTTAATGCGTTAACCAAGGCAGGCATTCAGGCGGAGAACTATCCTTTTTGTACTATCGAGCCCAATGTTGGTGTGGTTGCTATGCCAGATCCCCGGCTCGATAAGCTCTCGGCAATAGTGAATCCGGAGAAAACCTTACCGACCACCATGGAGTTTGTTGATATCGCCGGATTGGTTGAAGGCGCATCGAAAGGTGAAGGTTTGGGTAATAAGTTCCTTGCCAATATTCGCGAGACAGATGCCATTGCTCATGTAGTGCGCTGTTTTGAAGATGATGATGTTTTGCGCCATGGCGACGCACCCATAAATTCGCTTTCTGATATTGAAATCATTAATACCGAATTGGCATTGGCTGATATGGATTCGGTGGATAAAGCCGTTACGCGCACCAAGAAGTTGACGCGTAGTGGCGATAAAGAACAGATTGCAAAATTGGCATTACTGGAGTCGGTTGCCAAGCAGCTTGATGAGGGTATTGCGGTTCGCGCGATGGGGCTCGATGATGAGCAAAAATCGGCATTGTATGATTTACACCTGTTGACCATTAAACCGACTATGTACATTGCGAATGTTAGTGAGGATGGTTTTGAGAATAATCCGCATTTAGATGCGGTGGTGAAAATGGCTGAATCTGAAAATGCACCTGTTGTGCGTGTCTGTGCTGCGATAGAGGCAGAGATTGCGGAACTTGATGAAGATGATGCCAAGGAATTCCTTGGTGAACTGGGGTTAGATGAGCCTGGTCTGAATCGTGTCATCCGAGCGGGCTATAAACTATTAGGCTTACAAACGTATTTTACCGCCGGTGTGAAAGAGGTGCGTGCCTGGACGGTTTCAATTGGTGCAACAGCACCGAAGGCCGCTGCGGTGATTCACACTGATTTTGAGAAAGGGTTTATCCGTGCCGAGGTTGTCAGCTATGACGATTTTATTGCCGGTAATGGTGAGGCGGGCGCTAAAGAAGCCGGTAAATGGCGTTTGGAAGGCAAAGATTACATTGTTGCTGATGGCGATGTGATGCATTTTCGCTTTAATGTTTAAGCTCCGCTCGGCGTCGGTTATCAAAACTTTTATAACTGCTTGATTTTATATCATAAATATTTATTTCTCCAGAAAGCCGATAGTAAACACAGGCTTGACAAGTGGGCGGCAAATGCCCAAAATGCGCGGCTCTCGGATGTATGCCGAGTGGAAGATTTATGGCTATGTAGCTCAGCTGGTTAGAGCACAGCATTCATAATGCTGGGGTCGGTGGTTCAAGTCCACCCATAGCCACCATTTCCTTGTTCGCTTCTAAATTAATGTTTTTCCTCATTTTGTCGATATATCCCATTAGAAAATAAGTTATTTTGATTTTTGCTGTTCTCTTACTAGTATTAGTAGTCGGGGCACCTAGGGCGAAAGCAGAGGTTTAATCTGCTTTGTGTTGTATCGACTAGACATTTGACAATGACATGACAACTGCAGAAGCCAAGAAGATTGAAGAAATCGAAAATATGATGCCGGCAGGTATGAAGGCATCCGTTGGATTTCGTCTTGCAGAACATCGTTCGCAAGCTTATATGTATTTGAGCATGGTGCTCGTTGTCATATTAATTCCATTCACATTTCATAATTTTTATAACGATCATACCTATGTCGGTTTATCGAGTGTGTTGGTTGTTGCATTGCTTGCATCTAACATCATGTCGATGCAGCTTAGGCAACGATTGTTGTTTGCCCCTGTTGTGACGAGCTTATCTATTATCCTCGCATTGGTTGTATCAATTTCTCAGCTTGGTTATGTAGCAATATTTTGGGCATACCCCATCGTATGTATGTTGTTTTTTATACATGAGCGGAAAGTCGCCAGTCTTTATTCCCTGACCCTGCTAATCATTATCGCACCATTGGTATTTCAAATTATCGATCTTAAAATCATGATTCGTTTTTACGTATCATTGATGTTAACCGGTATGTTTATCAATATGATGGTTTATATCATTGAGCAACAACAACGAAGTTTACAAAGGTTGATTATCACCGATCCTTTGACGGGTGTCCTGAATCGACGCTGTTTAAATGAATCAATGAAGAACGCGCAGGAGAGACACCAGCGTAATCATTCAAAAGAAACGATGGTGATGATGGATATTGACCATTTTAAGGGTATTAATGATAACAATGGCCATGAGTGTGGTGATGAAGTTCTCATAAAATTGGTAGAAATAATTAAGTCTAGATTGCGTAAGCTGGATATGCTTTTTCGTTATGGTGGCGATGAATTCATTATTCTCTTAAATGAAACAAATGCGGTTGATGCTGGAAATTTGGCGGAAGAGCTTAGGCAATTGGTTGAGCAAAGTGAAGAAGATAAAGTTACGATTAGTATGGGGGTGGCAGAACTTAAACCGGATGAATCAACAATAGATTGGATGTCACGTTGTGATCAAGCCTTGTACGAAGCGAAATTGAACGGTCGAAATCAGGTTTCTATTTCAAGCTAAGGTCAGTGCTTTATTGTGAAATAGAAAATATTACTGACAAATTATTTATGTTGTTGGTGTCTTTGTAATCACATTGTTGCCAAGCCAGAATGCAAGGTCGCGTTCTAAGAATTCATCATAAGGCATATAATGTGAACCATCGCATGAGAATGTTAAACCAAGAATGCCATTCATTAAGTTAATGGAGCTTGAGCGCAAGTAAATAGTTTCATCAGCGAATCGCAATGCACGAAATTGCTCAAGGATTTCTTTAACCTTATCGGCAGGAATTTTTGCATCTTCCCGGTAAGGATATTGCGGGAACGCTAAACAGATATCAGGATTGATCAATTCATCAGTCGTGTAAATGCGATAACTAAAAGGATCCTCAAGTAGCCACATAGATATTCGGCCACTTGAAAAATGTATTTTAGAGTGAAATACGCCGTGCTCGATCATCAATATCTCAATAAGATCAGTCACTTCATCAATGTGTTCATCGAGTAAGCTTTGCGTTCTTTCTTGCATAAACACGGTACTGCGTACTGCAGGGTCACCTTTGAATTGAGTCCAATGGAAATCTTGTTTAGTATGTTGTGGTGGCTCGGGTAAGTCGGCCACGGAAAAGTCGGCACAGATAAATCCGAGTAATTGTTCACCGCGGTTAATGGAATGTAAAACCGTGATGCACTGTTTATGAGTACGTAGGCTCATATACAGAGATGACAACATGACACCTCGATAGGGCAGGTTTTTCATCAGGTAGGGGCGTTTGGATTGATCCAGACCTCGCCAGGCAGGATCGGCGTTGTTTTTTTCGACGTTAGAGCTTATCTGGAGTCCATCAATATTGAGAACGAAAAGCAGATGAGCATAGGGGATTTCTTCATGTGCTTTTAACAGGATCTCATCGATGGCATCAGGGTTTGGCCAATTTTCGGCACACTTTTCGGCAACGTCTGCAAGTGGCTGTTCAACAATATCGGCCAGGGCCTCTTTTTTTGTGGAGATTGCTTGTTGTAACTGCGTTAATTCATGTAAATTATTCATAAGTAAGGGCTAATATACGTTAAGTTTGTGCCAAGTCATAGTCAAGATTGCGATAGTAAATAGTTTATAACCATTATCTTATAAAGGTTTGTAAAGGTAATTAAGTCACACCAAATGTAATTAAAACACGTTATACTGAGTCTTAATACGTCAGTATGGAGAAATATCTTGTCAGCGAACTTGCAAGGAATGACAGATAATAATATCAACATATACGTTCCTGAAAGTTACGCAAGTTATGGAAAATAAATATCAAGTCCTATATGTAGAAGACAATCCCGCAAATATGCGGTTGGTTGAGCAGTTGCTCATGACCTTCCCTTCTATCGAGCTTATTGGTGCAGAAACAGCTGAAGATGGGCTTGAAATTGCCAAAAAGCAAAAGTTCGATTTAATCTTAATGGACATTAATCTGCCCGGCATGGATGGCTATGAGGCATTGGCCGAGTTAGCAAAGATGGAAGAGACCAAGGCGGTTCCCGTTGTGGCAATTAGTGCCAATGCACTGGTTTCTGATTTGGATAAAGGTCACAAGGCAGGGTTCGCCGATTACATCACTAAACCTATTAATCTGCAGAACTTCTTTGAAACGATTAAAAAGTACCTCAATATAAGTTAATTTCTGTACCTAAGAACATGATTCAGATGGCGATGAATTGTTTGCGCTTGAATTCATGTTGTTGTTCTTTAAGGTAGTCGGGAAAGCATTATTTGGCGCGGCGCAGGTGCTCATTCGGCACATTATTCAGACCACCATCTAAAATAGCACTCGTGAATCCTTGTTGCTGGGCAAGAAAAGCCGCGGCACCTGAGCGTTTTCCATCGTTGCAGCAAAAAATATATTCTCGTCCCTTGCTTAATTTTTCCAAACGCAGACGTAACATGGGTAAAGGGATGTGAAGACCATGGCCATTATATTTGTATTCATCGACATTGCGTACATCAATTAGTTTTGCACCTTGTCGCAATTTCTCGATTAGTGCCGAATAGTCATATTTTGTCAAAAGTGAATTAACGACGTAGTTCAGAAAATATTTCTTTTCCAGACGCATTAATGTGCCATGAGTTGTCATTTGAATATTGGCATTTCTGGGCATATCGGTAATTAATGCTTCTTCACCAAAACTGTTACCAGAATTTAATTCAGCGAGTAGAATTTCCTGGGCAAGTGGGTGGGGTCTTCTGGTTACTCTGCAGCGGCCATTGAGTATGGTGTAATAATAATTATCTTGTTCACCCTGGTTAATAACATATTCGCCAGCAGAAAATTCGACTGTTTCCATTAGCGCCATCACGGTTTCTATATTGTCGGGCGGTAATGCCAATAGACAACGATTTTGCAGTAATGTTGACATGGAGTGCATATCCGCTTCGATGTGCAGTTCTTCACATTCAAAAACTTGCTCCCAATGTAGTTGCAGTGTGCTGTCAAGTAATTGTTTTTCGATCCTTAAAATAGTGCTACTGGAATGAGCCCAAATTGAGCTGAAAAAAGGCACTATCTCATTAAGGGGTTTACGTGCCTGCAGTGACCTTGAGTTGAGTTGTGTGCGTTGGCGATCACGGAGTAGCTCAACATCACCAGTAATAAGGTAATCAATGTATTTGTCTGATTGGCTGTCAGCATCAGTGATGGTGAGTTCTTCCCCTGCTTGCAGGCTATGCATCGTTGCATAGCGTGTTATGTGCATAATTTGCTGTTCATTAAGCGAATCGAATGGTTTTAGATTTTTAAATGTCTGTATATCAAGCTGGCTAGCATGGCTATTCATAAGTGTTCCTCCATAGCAAGATTCTACCTTTCTCGCAGGCAGTGACGGTGATGAAGGTCACGTTTAGACTGTTAAGCAATCGACATATGTAGGTATTCGTCGGTGAAAAACGCGTTGAAGCAAGTAACAACTGACCGTGGTCTAGATGTATAATGATTGTTCCCATTAATAAAGTAAGCAAAATGAAACTATTTGTAAGTGCTCCGCGAGGCACAACCGAGCTACTTGGACGAGAATTACAGGGTCTTGGTGCGACGGCCCTGAAGGCTGTCGCGGCGGGAGCGCATTGTGAGGCAGATACCCAAACGCTGTATCGTATTTGCTTATGGTCGAGAATTGCGAATCGGGTCTTGTTACCTATTGCTACGTTTAAAGCAGGCGACACCGATGCCCTTTATGATGGCGCGATGGCGGTTGAGTGGGCAGAAATATTTCCCGTTACCGCGACCTTTTCGGTTCACTGTACCCTGACGCAGTCAGTGATTGATCATAGCCACTATGCCGCGTTAAAGGTGAAAGACGCGATTGTCGATCAGTTTAGGGACCGAACAGGTGAACGACCGTCTGTTGATACAGACAATCCTGATATTCGACTTAATATCCATATTCGGCGTCGTGAGGCTCAAATTGCCCTGGATTTGTCTGGTGGGAGTTTGCATCGACGCGGTTATCGAGAAGCTGGCGGTGAAGCGCCCTTGAAGGAAAATCTTGCCGCAGCGCTATTGATGTTCGCAGATTGGCCCTCTCAGCAGGCTTTATTCGACCCTATGTGCGGTAGTGGTACCCTGTTGATTGAAGCCGCCATGATGGCCTCTGACACCGCGCCAGGTTTATTACGAGAGGGCTTTGGTTTTGAACACTGGTCGGAGCATGATGATGCGCTGTGGCAGCAGATACTGATAGAGGCAAAACAGCGACGTGAAAAAGGCTTATTAACAATGCCGCCGATTCGTGGCCAGGATGCCGATAAGATCGCGATCCGTAAGAGTATCGCGAATATTAATCGTGCGGGTTTTAAGTCAACTATTCATGCAGAAACGTGCGCACTAAATGAGACCGGCACGCTGCCTGCCGCACTCACTGATGTTGAGCAGGGATTACTTATCTGTAATCCACCTTATGGTGAACGAGTCGCTGCAATGGGTGGTTTGCGTAACCTGTATGCAGCGCTTGGTCAACTCAAACAAAGTCAGTTAGCCAATTGGCATGAGGCCGTCTTTACCGGTAGCCCAGAGCTGGCGCTTTATCATGGCCACGTAGCAGATAAGGTGATTGAACTTAATAATGGCCCGATTGATTGTGAATTACTGATTTACAGAAATCCGGACAGCCTGGAAGCAACCGGTGGTGAGATGTTTGCAAATCGGCTGCGTAAAAATATTAAGAAGTTTTCTCGTTGGGCAAAACGTGAGCAGATCAATTGTTACCGTGTATATGATGCCGACCTTCCAGAGTTTGCACTGGCCATTGATCTTTATTATAGCGACCGGCTTTATGTGCATGTACAAGAATACACTGCGCCGAAAACAGTTGATGAAACCAAGGCATTACAGCGCCTGCAAGCGGCTTTTACAGTGTTACCAGAGGTGTTTGGGGTCAGAGCGGAGCAAATTAGTTATCGTCAGCGTCGTCGTCAGCAGGGTAAAGGGCAATATAATCGTTTGGCGGGTACGGATGAGTTTCATGAGGTACAAGAAGGACGTTGTCATATCCTGGTGAATTTTTCGGATTATCTCGATACCGGATTATTTCTCGATCATCGTATTACGCGAAAAATATTTGGGGAACTGTCCGCGAATAAGCGAGTACTTAACCTATATTGTTATACAGCAACCGCATCCTTGCAGGCGATAGCCAATGGCGCGACAGAATCGGTGAGTGTCGATATGTCGCGAACCTATCTTGATTGGGCGCAAAAGAATTATGATCTTAATCATGTTAGCACTGGACAACATCGGTTAATACGCGCTGATTGTCTGGAGTGGCTTGAGTCAGCGGTGAAGGATAAAAAACACTTTGATGTGATTTTTATTGATCCGCCTACTTTTTCAAACTCAAAACGGTTGGATAAAGAATTTGATATTCAGCGAGATCATGTTCGTCTGATTAATTCAGCTTCTAAGCTACTGACCAAAGATGGCGTTATTATTTTCTCAAATAACTTTCGGCGGTTTAAGTTAGAGGAGTCGAGGTTACTGAACTTAAAAGTAGAAGACATCAGTCTGAAAACGATTCCTGAAGATTTTTCACGGCGTAAGAATATCCATCGTTGCTGGAAGCTTACGCATCCATAAGCCTGTGGTAGATTTATCTTATGACAAAAGCATTACAAATTAACGATCTTCAAAAGACCTACGGCAACGGTTTCACTGCATTAAAGGGGGTTAGCCTTGATGTGGATGAAGGTGATTTTTATGCCTTGCTGGGGCCTAATGGTGCGGGCAAATCAACCATTATAGGTATCATTTCATCGCTGGTGAACAAGAGTGCCGGCAAGGTTGCCATTTTTGGCAATGATACGGATGATGATTTTGCGTTAGCGCGAACCAATCTTGGTTTAGTGCCGCAAGAATTTAATTTCAACGTGTTTGAACCGATTGGCGAGATACTCATAAATCAGGCAGGTTACTATGGTATAGCACGTGCTGAAGCCGCTGTTAGAGCCGATGAGCTATTGAATAAACTGGGCTTATGGGAAAAGCGCTTTGATATGGCACGTGAATTATCCGGAGGCATGAAGCGACGTTTAATGATTGCACGCGCATTGATGCATAAACCACGGTTATTGATCCTTGATGAACCTACCGCAGGCGTTGATATTGAGATTAGACACACCATGTGGGAATTTCTAAAAGAAATTAATGCGCAGGGCACGACGATTATTCTGACTACCCATTATCTCGAAGAAGCAGAAAGCCTGTGTCGGAATATTGGCATCATCGATCACGGTAGCTTGATTGAAAACACCAGTATGCGTGAATTGATCTCACGGCTACAACGAGAGACTTTTGTGCTGGATACTGGAGAATCAATAAATAAATTACCAGCATTCAGTGAATGCGAGGTCAAGGGATGCGAATTGAGACAAATTGGGGAGCATACACTTGAGGCTGTATTACCCCGCGATCAGGCGGTTAATGATTTATTCAGCTACCTTACCGAGCATGGTATCAAGGTATTGAGTATGCGTAATAAGACAAATCGATTGGAACAGCTATTTATGGATATGTTGGGAAATAGCAAAGCAAGAGGCAAGGGATCATGACAGGTGCAGAAAAAATCACTGCCTTTCGTACGATTGTTGTTAAGGAGTTTCTGCGCTTTATCCGTATTTGGGTACAGACCATATTACCCCCGGTGATCACAACCGCATTGTATTTTATTATCTTTGGAAATTTAATTGGCGCTCAAATAGGTGACATGGAAGGTTTTCGCTATATGGATTACATTGTGCCAGGCCTGATTATGATGGCAGTGATTACAAATTCCTATGGTAACGTTGTGTCATCGTTTTATGGGTCGAAATTCCAGCATAATGTGGAAGAGATGCTGGTGTCACCCATGCCGAATTATATTATTCTTTGTGGCTATGTTATGGGTGGCGTGGCACGCGGCATTATTGTCGGTATTGCGGTGACGGCTGTTTCGCTATTCTTTAGCGATCTGCACTTCCACAATGTATGGGTGATTGTGAGTGTATTTATACTGACTTCAATTCTATTCTCCTTAGCTGGTTTTATTAATGCAGTTTATGCAAATAGCTTTGATGATATATCTATTGTCCCCACGTTTGTGTTAACACCATTAACTTACCTGGGCGGTATCTTTTATTCTATTAGCTTGCTGCCCGAATTTTGGCAAACGGCATCGTTAGCTAATCCTATTTTATATATGGTGAATGCATTTCGTTATGGTTTTCTTGGTGTCACCGATATTAATCTCGGAGCTTCATATACGATCATCTTTGTGTTCATCGTCATTCTTTATTCTTATTCAATGCGTTTGCTAAATATTGGCAAAGGCATTCGTAGCTGACAGGAGAAACGGCAATGCGCTTATTACATACGATGATTCGTGTTAGTGACCTAAAAAAATCAATTGATTTTTATACTGATATTCTTGGTATGACGCTGTTACGACAAAAAGACTATCCCGAGGGGAAATTTACCTTAGCTTTTGTTGGTTACGGAGATGAAAAAAATCATACAGCAATTGAATTGACGCATAATTGGGATACAAATAGCTATGACATGGGAAACGGATTTGGTCATCTTGCCATCGAAGTTGATGACGTTTACATGGCGACAGAGTCAATTAAACAAAACGGTGGCAAGATATTGCGTGAAGCGGGTCCAATGAATGCCGGTTCAACAATTATTGCCTTTGTGGAAGATCCAGATGGTTATCAAATTGAATTATTAGGACCAAAACCATAATTCGAAATTTATGAGTTATGCCAGGAATATAATCAGCACCGATTTTTCTAAAATAGTGATGCTGTTTTTATATGCATTTTATATGACATCCCGTTCATTTACTCCAATTGCAGTGTGGTAATCAACCTGGAATTACTGCCTGAATATTCATGAAACAACTTGTTACAATTCGTAACTGATTTATTTTAAAGAAAATAATTCAATTCACTCAGTTATTGTCCGTATTTCAATGCGCTAGTGGCGTAATCTTACTTGAGAAATAAACATTAATGACGATAGTTTTATTACTTGACGTCAAGTCGCTTCTACTTGCGTTTTATTAAAGTATGTACGGGAATTCTTCGGGAAATTAAAACTTAACATTGGGTAACAATATAATGCATCGGATAAATAGCATTTGGCATAAAATACCTGCAGGTGCACCGGGCTTGGCAGCGTTGATTTTATTAGTGTATAGCTCTTCGATGTTTAGCATTGCTGTAGCATTGATTTTAATCATCATGGAGTTCAGTTTAGGCCGTGTAAGGAATCGCATTCTCAAGCAGATTGAACATGAAAATACAGTAATTAAAGATCAACTTGTTGAATCAGAATCCGTGATTCAGGAAGGACAGCATGCAATTCAATCATTGAAGAAGATTGGCAATAGTAATTTACCTATATGGGCACATCAAATAGATGATTGCATTGACATCTCCACTACAGAGATAGATCAACTTACACAAAGATTTTCGAATATCGTCGATAACCTGAATACAATTGTTAAAAGCAAGACATCACAAAATAATGATTCTGGTAATGAGCTTTCAATATCTGAAATAAAACATAGGTTAGAGAAGATATCAGCAACACTTGCCAGACTTGTTGGTATGGGCAAGGAGTCACAGAAAGAAATTACCGAATTGGCTACCTTTACAGGGCAGCTGGAAACCATGGCAAAAGATGTTTCCTCGATAGCAGAGCAAACCAACTTATTAGCACTTAATGCTGCTATCGAAGCGGCTCGTGCGGGAGAGTCTGGGCGCGGGTTTGCAGTAGTTGCAGATGAGGTTCGTAATCTTGCTAATCGTTCAGGTGATATTGCCTCTAGCATACTTTCAAATGTAACAAAGGTTAACGATCAGTTCTCACGTATGTCTGATAAATTTGAAATTGATAGAAAGCTTGAAGATCACCTAATCAATTCAGCAGACAAAGATACGCATGATGTTATTCAACAATATGAAGAAACACGAAAAGAAAGAGATGAAGGTGCTGCTCATCTCGACACACTTTCGTCTGAAATAGCTGAGGGCGTTGAAGGTGCAATAGTGTCAATGCAATTTCAGGACCGTGTTTCGCAGATTCTTGGACATGTAAAAAACAATTTATCTGAACTTTCAGAGTTAGTCGAAGATCCTGAGTGCCTCGATGTAGATAATTTCCTTGAAAAGATGGCAGGTGAGTATACGACTACGAGTGAGCGGAAAAGACATAGCAGTTTAACCGGAGAAGATGTATCAGATTCTCCACAGGCATCTGAAGATAGTGAAGTAGTCTTTTTTTAGAAGGGATTTAACATGTCAAAAACCATATTAGTTGTTGATGATTCAAGCTCGGTTCGTAGTGTCGTTGGTATTGCTTTGAAAGGGGCGGGCTATGATGTAATTGAAGGAAGTGATGGTAAGGATGCATTATCAAAAATGACAGGACAAAAAATCCATTTGATAGTCAGTGATGTGAACATGCCTAATATGGACGGAATTACGTTTGTAAAAGAATTAAAAAAATTACCTGAATATAAATTCACGCCTGTATGCATGCTTACCACTGAAGCAGAAGAATCTAAAATGCAGGAAGGTAAGGCCGCCGGGGCCAAGGCATGGATCATAAAACCTTTTCAGCCACCTAAACTACTGGATGTAGTATCGAAATTAATCGGTTAATTGTTTGACATTAAGGGAATAATGATGGCACTTAAAAAATTACGCAATAACAAGAATACAAAAGGGATTTGCAGGTTAGTCATAACTGAAGAGATGACAATTTATGTCATTGAGAGCCTAAAAGAAGAGATATCTAAAGTGCTTGATGGCCATGATAAATTTGAACTTAATTTGGGAGAAGTTGAAGAAATTGACTCAGCGGGGATTCAATTAATACTCGCACTTAGGACTGAGTTAGTCAGGAAGAAAAAGGAATTAACAATTTCGGATATGAGTGCGTCTGTTACTAGAATAATTGAAAGTTACGGTATCAATCACTATTTTAAAACGGCAGATGCCATATGAGTGATGACAGTTTACAAGTCTTTTCTGATGAGGCTGAAGATCTCCTTGAAGTGGCTGAACAAGCGCTACTTAAGTTGGATGATCTAAATGATGTTAAAGAGACAGTTGGTGATCTGTTTCGCACATTCCATACTATAAAAGGTGCTGCGGGTCTTTTTGGCCTAAATAGCATTGTTGAATTCACCCACATAGTTGAGAGTTTACTTGGAAAGGTACGAGAAGGGGTTCTCACTGTTGATGAGAATATGGTTTCGCTATTTTTAGCCAGCCGTGATCATTTGGAAAAATTGGTCGAGAACGCCCTAAGCGGTGCAGATTCACTTGATGATGACCTTAAAAAGATTGATGCAAATTTAGTTACGCGGTTAAACACTTATCTTGGTGTATCAACAGGGCAAACGGATTCAGGAGAAGATGGCGAGTCTAATTTAGCCACCGCAACTACTCAAGAAAAGAATGGTGTGGCAAGCGATAATTGGCATATCTCACTTCGATTTGGTCCTAATGCCTTGCGAAATGGCATGGACCCTTATTCATTTATTGGCTATCTGCCTAAAATTGGTGAAGTAAAGAGCGTCACGCTGGTTGAAGATGCAATACCGGAGTGGTGTGATTTTGATCCTGAAAATTGTTACCTGGGTTTCGAAATAGTACTAAACGCCCCTACTGCAGATAAAGAAACGATTGAAGATGTGTTTGAGTTTGTTCAGGATGACTGCAAGATCAGTATTTTACCACCACATAGCCAAATTGAAGGCTACATAAAAATGATAGAGGGACTACCCGAAGAAGATATGCGAATTGGCGACATTCTAGTGGCATGTGGTGCACTTACTTCAAGCGAAAAAGATAACGTACTCAATGCACAAGATCATATTACTGATGAAGTAACGGCGAGTGATAGTACACAGAAAGTGCCACCACTTGGAGAAGTTGCGGTTGAACAGAATGTTGTCCAGCAGGAAGTTGTTGATGCGGCCATTAAAAAACAAAGCGATCTTAAGAAGAAAAAAACCAATGCTCAACAAACAATACGAGTAAATGCGCTTAAATTAGAAAATCTTGTCAACCTGGTTGGTGAACTGGTTATCGGTTCAGCCAACTCCGAGCTAAATGCGCGCAGGTTAGCCGACGCGAGTTTAAATGAGGCTATGGAAAATCTATTACGCCTTGTTGAGGAAGTGCGTGACAATGCACTTGGCCTACGTATGGTGCAGATCGGTGAAACCTTTAACCGTTATAAACGCGTAGTGCGTGAGGTAAGTCGGGACCTGGGGAAAGACATTGACCTAATTATTAATGGCGCTGAAACAGAACTTGATAAGACGCTAATTGAAAAAATTGGCGATCCGCTTATGCATCTGGTGCGTAATGCCATTGATCATGGCATTGAGTCACCCGAGAAAAGAAAAGCATCTGGAAAATTGGCCAAAGGGACGGTCAATCTTGATGCCTTTCATGATTCCGGCAGCATTGTTATTCAGATCAAAGATGATGGTGGTGGTCTTTCTAAAGAAAGAATTATAAACAAAGCACTGGCTAAAGGATTGATTCAGGAAAATCAGCAACTGAGCGACCCGGAAATCTATCGGCTGATTTTTGAAGCAGGTTTTTCGACAGCAGAAAAAGTGAGCAACCTTTCAGGTCGCGGTGTAGGGATGGATGTGGTGCGTAGAAATATTGAAGCACTGCGTGGTCATGTTGAAATCGATAGCGAAGAAGGCCACGGAACGACTATTTCAATTCGACTACCGTTAACATTGGCGATTATTGATGGTTTTCAGGTTCGAGTTGGTGATGCGCAGTACATTGTCCCGCTTGATATGGTCGATGAATGTATTGAGCTTAATGACACATTACGTGGGCAGGATGAAAATGCAAACTATGTGAATTTGCGAGGTGAAATTCTGCCCTTTATGTATTTGAGCGATGTGTTTGGTTCAGCGAATGAGATTGATAAAAACCAGCGCGACAACATAATTGTCGTGCAGTTTGCAGGTAAGAAAGCCGGGTTTGTTGTCGACGAGTTGTTAGGCGAACATCAAACAGTGATCAAACCACTTGGAAAAGTGTTTCAACATTTAAAAGGTATTAGTGGGGCTACAATTTTAGGCAGTGGTGAAGTTGCAATGATTATAGATATTCCAGAAATGGTTAAACGTGTAGAAGATCAAGGGCAGCAACAAAATGCTGCCAGTCAGTTAATTCACTAACCATTGGCGTAATGTGAATCGGGAGTTTGCCATATGCAAAATGCAACATTAAAAGTAGATAAGGAAATGATTGATGAGGAAGCTCAGCAATGCCTTACCTTTATGTTGGGAGGTAAAGTCTACGGACTTGATATTTTAAATATCAAAGAAATTATTGAATACAGCGAAATTACTGAAGTCCCAATGATGCCTGATTTTATTTCAGGTGTAATAAATTTACGTGGTAGCGTAGTGCCAGTAGTCGATCTTCTACAGCGTTTCTCTTCCCGGTTAACAGATATAAGCAAGCGGACAAGTATCATTATTCTTGAAATTAGAAATGATGATTTAAGAATTGAATTAGGAATAATAGTCGATCTCGTCAACGAGGTACTGGATATTAAGCAAAGTGAGATCGACCCGGCACCATCATTAGGAAATCAGATTGAAACAAATTTCATAAGCGGGATGGCCAAAGTTGATGACAAGCTCCTTATCTTGCTGGATATAGAGAATGTGCTATCGGTTGATGAGTTGTCTATGGTTGGCAGCATTCAAGATTCTTGAAAGTATAACGATTATTTAAAAACAGGGAATGATGATGCAAGAACAAATATCACAACAAAATGCGAGTAACAGCGTTTCTGACAGCACCATTACAGAACAGCTGAATCAGTTTCTTACATTTAAGCTGAGCAATGATGTTTATGCCATCAATATCCTGAATATTAGAGAAATTGTTGATTATGGAAATATTACGCGCGTACCGATGATGCCGGAGTTTATTGCAGGCGTGATTAATTTACGTGGAAGTGTTGTGCCAGTGGTTGACCTGGCGCTGCGATTTGAACAACCCCGCTCGCAAATAACTAAACGTAGCAGTGTGGTGATTGTAGAAATAAAGGATGAAGAACAGTCACTGGAAATTGGAATCACGGTTGATGAAGTGGATGAGGTATTGGATATCCTGGCGGGAGAAATTGAGCCAAGTCCTTCGTTTGGTACAAAAATTCGTACTGATTTTATTTATGGAATGGGAAAGGTTAATGAACAATTACTGGTGTTATTAGATATTGAGAATATTTTATCGATTGATGAGATATCACAATTGGATGGTGTTGAGAATTAGTAATGATATACGGGTGTATTACAAAATATAGATTACACACGTTAAAGCAAGGAATTGTAACGTATTGAGAATCATTGAATGGGAAAGTGGCGAAGATATGTATTGATTTATTTTTCATGTGTTAAGTCAATTTCATTTTTATTGAAAGACAATTAAAGGAAGTCTGAGATGAGTGCTAAAATGTTTAGAAGTATGGGTGTCAGGGCAATGCTGACCTTTATCACCGTATTCTTTATGGCAATGATGTCTGTCATGAGTGTGACAACGTATTTTAAATTGTCGAATCTTGGTGGCGAGATTGTGGCTATTACTGAGCAGGATATACCGCTTAGTAATATTATTTCAAAGATCACGGTCCATCAGCTCGAGCAAGAGATCAACTTTGAGCGAGCCCTTCGGCATGGCGAATTGATGAGTGAGGATGCAAAAGAGAAGAAGGCTTTTAAGAAATCTGTCCATGAGTTTGATGTACTGAATGAGAAAGTCGATAAGGAAATAAAGCAGGGTGAAGAGTTGGCAAAAAGGGCTATTAAAAATGCCCATTCAGCTGAAGCAAAAAAGGAGTTCAAGCATGTTTATGAGCTGCTTTCAGAAGTAGAAGTAAAACATAAAGAGTATGCTAAAGATTCGCATAAAGCCTTCGAATCCTTATCGAAGGGAGATATGGATAAGGCTCATGAATTAACAGAAAAAATTGAAAAGTCGGCAAAGAACCTGGAGCATGAACTGGAAGGGCTTTTAGAAGAAATTGGGAAGTTTACCGAAGAAGCGGCGAAAGTGGCGCTTGCGGACGAAAAAGCAATAGTCAATTTGTTGTTGATTATGTCTTCTATCGCATTGGTATTGGGAATAGCTATTGCAGTTTGGATTATACGTAGTGTCATGAAAATGCTAGGCACAGAACCAGCTGAAGTTCAGGTACTTGCCGAGGCGATTGCAAATGGCGATCTCACCATGGACTTGAGCGATGTTGAGAATAAAAAACGAGTTGGTGTCTATGCTTCCATGATTGACATGCAACATAAACTGATTGAAGTGGTTGAGGAAATTCAAGGTAACTCGGAACAAATATCTTCGGCTGCTACGCAGGTCAGTGCTACAGCAAGTTCGCTCAGTGAGGCGACGAGTGAGCAAGCAGCCAGTGTTGAGGAAACCAGTGCTTCTGTTGAAGAAATGGGCGCATCAATTAGTCAGAACAGTGAAAATGCGCAAACTACGGATAAGATCGCAAGTGAATCTGCCTCTGCAGCAAGTGAGGGTGGTGAGGCTGTAACAGGCACTGTGGATGCAATGATGCAGATCGCGGATAAAATATCGATTATTGAAGATATTGCATACCAGACTAATATGTTGGCACTGAATGCGGCAATTGAAGCTGCCCGTGCAGGTGAACATGGTAAAGGTTTTGCGGTGGTAGCGGCAGAGGTTAGAAAATTGGCTGAGCGTAGCCAGGTGGCTGCTTCTGAAATCAGTACATTAACAGGTGATAGCGTCAAAGTGGCCGAGAAAGCCGGTGTGCTACTTGAAAAAATGGTACCTGATATCACCAAGACAGCAGAGTTAGTACAGGAAATATCGGCAGCATCAGAGGAGCAGTCTAGCGGTGTAGGTCAGATTAACAGCGCGATGCAACAGCTCGATAAAGTAACCCAGCAGAATGCTGCAGGCTCAGAAGAACTCGCCGCGACCGCAGAGGAAATGCAAGCCCAATCAGAAAATTTACAAGGTGTTGTATCGTTTTTCCGTCTTGCAAAAGCGGATCAGACGAAAAAAGTGGCTACAACAAAAGCCTCCGCTGCGGCAGCATCCATGGTTTCTTCCGTCACCACGACAGAAGCGGTTACGGATGTTGATGAGTCGAAGTTTGAACGGTTTTAAACAGCAATCTATATGAAGTGATTTGGGTTAGATATTTTGCCATGGAGTGTGATTAACTTGTGTGCCAGGCTTCATTCTACTGGTCTTTATATCTAATTGGTAAGCTGTTAACGCTACTAAGAATAAGTTGGCCTGAATTTTTAGGCGCAGGCGAAGTATTTTATAAACATTTGAGTTATAAGTTTTATCTATGTTTCAATTTGAAATTACCGACAATGAGTTTAATTCGTTCAGAGATTTTATCTATGAAAATGCCGGTATTAAATTAAGCAATGAAAAAAAGACATTAGTCACATCTCGTTTGAGTAAACGCCTGCGATACTATTCACTCAATAGCTTCAAAGAGTATTTCGATTTAATGCTAGCCTCACCAGAGGGTGGCGAACGTCAGATGACGATAGATCTCTTGACGACGAATGAGACGTATTTTTTCAGAGAACCTAAGCATTTTTCATTTCTTGAAAACGAAATTCTTTGCAACTGGAAGAGCGGAGAAACACTTAAAGTATGGAGTGCCGCCTCATCAACAGGCGAAGAAGCCTACAGCATAGCGATGTTACTGGATGATATCCTGGGCAATCGGCCATGGGAAATATTTGGTTCAGATATTAGTAGTCGGGTCCTTAAAAAAGCACAGCAGGGGCATTATTTACAAAATCGTATTGATGGAATACCTATAGAGTATTTACGTAAATACTGCCTTAAAGGGGTTGGTGAACATAAAGGTACGCTACTGATTGATAAAAAACTCAGGCAAAAGGTAAATTTCGCACCTGTAAATTTGACAGAACCGCTAGGGGACGTCGGTTCTTTTCATATTATATTTTTACGTAATGTAATGATCTACTTTGATATGGAAACAAAGAAAAAAATAATTCGGCAACTTATTGAGAAAATGCACCCCGGCGGTTATTTGTTCATTGGGCATTCAGAGTCGCTAACCGGAATTAATAAGGGATTGGAAACGGTTATCCCTACCGTGTACCGGAAGATTTAAAGCCTATGGCTACGATGAAATTTGTTCCAACAACCAAAGAGGGGTTGCCTGAAAGTGATGTTTCAAGCCGCTTTCTCAATCCGGGTGACTTCTCTTTCGGTGATGCCAGCTGCCAAATTCATACGGTGTTAGGGTCTTGCGTCGCGATTACACTTTGGCACCCTGTTTTGCATATAGGTGGTATGTGTCATTTTGTCTTACCTGGTCGCAGAACGCATGAAAATGTAACGCGTACAGATTCTGAACCTAATGGTCGCTATGCCGACGCGGTGATAGCATTATTTCAGAGAGAAGCTGCGCAGTATGGAACAAACTTAAAGGAATATCAGGCCAAGATATTTGGCGGAAGCATTATGTTGAGAAATGTCACCATAAAAAAGGATGAGATGGTTGGTTTACGAAATATTGAAGCCGCTTTAAAACAACTTTTCGACAATGAAATACCATTGTTGTTTGCGCATGTTGGTGAGACAGGCCACCGGCGCATTGTTTTCGATATTAAAAGCGGTGATGTGTGGGTTAAACATGAACCATTGAAAAAAATAATTTTTTAGCAACGTGTTGCTGGATACGAGGAACAAATGAGCATACGCGTATTTATTATTGATGACTCTGCAGTGGTAAGAAAGGTCCTCACAGAAATGCTGAAAGCAGCTGCTGGCATTGAGGTAATTGGCTCTGCACAGGATCCAATATTCGCACAGTCAAAAATGGAAAAGGATTGGCCTGATGTCATTACGCTTGATGTAGAAATGCCCCGCATGGATGGTATTACCTTTTTGAAGAAGATTATGGCTGAACGACCTACGCCAGTTATTATGTGTTCAACCTTGACAGAAGAAGGGTCGAAAACCTCACTGGAGGCGCTTAGAATCGGTGCGATTGATGTGGTTGCCAAGCCCAAAGCCAACCTTAAGACCTCACTTCCAGAAGCATCACATGAACTGGTTTCTGCTATTCGTGTTGCTGCGAAAGCGAATATGGCCAGTGTTAAACCAAAACGCATTGCACCGGTTCTTCGTATTCCTGAAAAATTGACGGCTGATGCGGTGTTGAGCAAGAAAGTTAGTCGTAACGCCAGGCTGGCGAGACCATTGATTGCGATTGGTTCTTCAACAGGTGGAACGCAGGCCCTGGAGGAGGTGTTGACGGCATTGCCCGCTAATACGTTGCCGATTCTCATCGTGCAGCATATGCCCGAGAAATTCACGCGTACTTTTGCGGATCGATTAAATGAATTGTGTCAGGTTAATATTAAGGAAGCAGAAGACAATGACGCGGTACTGCCGGGAAGGGTGCTTATTGCTCCGGGCGGCAAGCATATGATGTTACAAACTACTCAGTTTGGTGCATCCGTACAGGTTAAGGATGGACCATTAGTGAGTCGTCATAAACCGTCTGTCGATGTATTATTTCGCTCAGTATCAAAATATGCGGGTAGCAATGCGCTTGGGATTATTCTGACAGGGATGGGGGACGATGGCGCAAAAGGCATGAAGGAAATGCATGATGAGGGTGCTAAGACAATTGGTCAGAATGAAGAGACCTGTGTTGTTTACGGAATGCCGCAGGAAGCCTATAAGCTAGGTGCCGTTGATAGCGAGGTGGCCCTGGATAGGATCCCGGAAATAATTGTTGCTCACAAATAAATGACACTGGAGTAGCGTCTAAGGATAACGCGCAATGACAATAGGCTGATGCGATGGCGGGTAAACAGGTTTATAGAGGGTGACGGCATCGGCATCAAGGCTTTCAAGTTCGTTTTCAACATTTGCTAATGTCGTTTGCGCATTTTTTAATTTGTTCTGTTGGTAGGCTAAATAGATTAATCCGCCAGGCATAATGGCCGCCACCACGATATTATTGCCTGTGTCATGTTCAGTAACGACTGTTTTTGCTTTTTGTCCTTGTGCGGTTAGTAAACGATGAGCTTGTGTAAGGGTATTGAGTATTTCTGTTTGTGAAATAGAAGGTTGCTGGATCGCAAGGCCATCACTGCCAACATGTACCTGGGTGGTGTAGACATGGGGCGTTAGTTCCGCGCTAGCGGGTGCCGATATTAGCAAGGCAATCATCCCCAGGCATAAGCTAAAGAAATAGGGCACCAGACTGGTCTGTTTTCGCATGTTCATCATGAGCTAAGTATCGACCATATTTTATGAATGCGTAGTTTTAAACATCAGGATTGCGACAAAGGTCACACAAATGGGGTGATTTTGTTCATTTCAATTGAAATTCAGCGGCATTACCAGAGAAGAATTGGGCTTATTTGCTTTTATTGGCCTGCTTTACCAGCTGATGTTTTTCATGGGTAGGTAGCGATTTTAATGCTAGTTCACGTCGAGTGGCGGCCGCGCGATCCTCTGCAGCTTCAGAATAAACAAGTTTCACGGGTCTACGTGCGCGTGTGTATTTAGCACCTTTGTTTCCTGCATTGTGTTCATGAAGGCGTCGTTCCAGATCAGTTGTAATACCGGTATAAAGACTGTTGTCGTGACAAGCCAGAATGTAGACAAACCAGTGATTATTTTTATTCATTGAGCAATTGTAACTGATAGTGAGAACCGGTTCTGAGTGCGTAGTGATTACACCAGGGGGTTAAAACCATGTGATTTTTTTTCGTCTTGGCATTAAGCCCTGTTTCTAGCACCCGACCGCGTATTTTCTTTCGGGTGGATTAGTTGGGATAAAAGGGGCGCATACGGTGTTTTTCCCAAAATTCCTTTTGTTTTCCTGATTGTGACTGATTATAGGCAACAGCGTTTGTATTTTTTGCCACTACCACATGGGCACGGTTCATTTCGCCCGGTTTTGTTGATATTTACGGGAGATTGTTTTTCCAGTTTGCCATCTAGGTATCGCCATTGGCCCTGTTCGCGTGCGAAGCGACTGCGTTCATGCAATTTCCCGGTATGCCCATTGAGAGAATACGAGGCGATGAATTCAACTTCGCCTTGTTCGTCATCTTTACCGCCGGCTTGTGTATCCAGCACGTCTAATCCCAGCCAGACGAACCCCGCTTCATTGGGTTCAATTTGCGCAGGTCGGGTCGAGGAGTGCCAGCTCTGGCGAATGAAATCGAGTTTGTCGGTGCTGTACGCGCTAAATCGAGCGCGCATCAGCTCTACTGCGGTGGTGGCATTGGCAATATCAGCATGGACACGGCCACAACATGCATTTAACGGGTTATTTAGGCCACAAATGCATGTAGATGAGGAGGCTTTATTCATATTGCAATTATATCGAATAGATTATCAGGGGGATAGCTGCACAATAATGATGCATTCGCATTATAATGTCTCGAATGAAGGTGGTATGGTAGAACACAGTGCAAAATGCTAATGTTGCTGCGATTTACTTTAATCATATAAATAACAACAAATAAGTTTCGCACTGCGAACGATTAGCCGGGGAAAATCAATGGAAGCACTTCAGTCGGGTAGTAATGTCCTTTTTATTCTTCTTGGGGCCATCATGGTGCTAGCCATGCACGCTGGTTTTGCCTTTCTTGAGGTTGGTACAGTACGCAAAAAAAATCAGGTTAATGCGCTGGTTAAGATCATCGGCGACTTTGCCATTTCAACGATTGCGTATTTCTTTATTGGTTATTATGTCGCTTATGGGCTAGGTTTTTTCGAAAGTGCCCAGATTCTCTCAGAGAAAAGTGGCTACGAATTAGTGAAGTTTTTCTTTTTGCTCACCTTCGCTGCGGCCATTCCTGCCATTATTTCTGGCGGCATCGCAGAACGAGCGCGTTTTTATCCTCAGTTGATCGCAAGTTTAATTATTGTTGCGCTTCTATACCCTTTCTTTGAAGGCATTGTCTGGAACGGAAATTATGGCATTCAGGAATGGCTTGAAAAGACCTACGGTGCGCCTTTTCAAGATTTTGCCGGTTCGGTTGTCGTTCACGCTGTTGGTGGCTGGATAGCGCTTGCGGCGGTGTTGCTGCTGGGGCCACGTCATGGTCGCTATGGTAAAGATGGTCAGATGTCCGCTCACCCACCGTCCAGTATTCCTTTTTTGGCCCTGGGTGCGTGGGTCTTAAGCGTTGGCTGGTTTGGTTTCAATGTGATGTCGGCACAAACCATTGACGCGGTAAGTGGACTGGTTGCGGTAAATTCTTTGATGGCTATGGTTGGTGGGATTCTTGCTGCCCTGATAGTGGGTAAAAATGACCCTGGCTTTATTCATAATGGCCCCTTGGCTGGGCTTGTTGCGATATGTGCCGGGTCGAGCTTGATGCATCCCTTAGGCGCATTAGCGACAGGTGCCATTGCCGGTGGTCTGTTTGTCTGGATGTTCACGCAGACGCAAAATCGATGGAAGATTGATGACGTCCTCGGTGTTTGGCCGTTACATGGCCTGTGTGGCGCATGGGGTGGTATTGCCGCAGGTATCTTTGGCCAGCAGGCCCTTGGCGGTCTGGGTGGCGTGGCCTTTATGTCGCAGCTCATCGGCACGCTGATGGGTGTGGGCATTGCTTTTGTTGGTGGGTTGATAGTTTACGGCCTGATCCGCCAGCTTGTCGGCATACGTTTGAGTCAGGAAGAGGAATATCAGGGCGCTGATCTGAGTATCCACAAAATTAGTGCTGAACCTGATTAACGCTAAAACGGCTGGTTTGGCTAGCTAAAATCAGCCTAAAATGCTAAGTTTGGCGCCCTTTTTTGCAGGTGGTTTTTGAGATGGCGCGTAAACTTTTTATTAAGACCTTTGGCTGTCAGATGAATGAATATGATTCGTCGCGTATGGCCGATGCCCTGAGTGAATCCCATGGTCTGGAGCGCACTCAGGATCCCGCTGAAGCCGATGTTTTATTATTAAATACCTGCTCGGTACGCGATAAGGCACAGGAAAAGGTTTTTTCTGAGCTAGGTCGTTGGAACCAATTAAAGCAAGACCGCCCCGAACTGGTTATTGGTGTGGGTGGCTGTGTTGCAAGCCAGGAAGGTGAGGCCATTCGTCTGCGCGCCCCATACGTTGATATGATTTTTGGCCCCCAGACCTTACACCGTGTTCCAGAGATGCTGAGCGATACAGAAGAATCACGAAAGCCAAGTGTTGATGTTAGTTTCCCCGAGATAGAAAAGTTTGATCGCCTGCCCGAACAAAAAGCAGATGGCGCAACCGCCTTTGTCTCGATTATGGAAGGCTGCAGTAAGTACTGTACTTTTTGTGTTGTGCCGTTCACGCGTGGCGAGGAAGTTAATCGACCCTTTGATGATGTGATTGCTGAAGTAGCAGGCTTAGCAGCACAAGGCGTTCGGGAAGTGAACCTGTTAGGTCAAAATGTGAATGCCTATCGCGGTGTGATGCATGATGGTGATACAGCTGATTTGGCATTGTTGATTACCTATGTTGCCGCGATTGATGGTATTGATCGTGTTCGTTATACGACGTCTCATCCAATGGAAATGAATGACAGTTTAATCAATGTTTATGCTGAAGTACCTGAATTAGTAAGTCATCTTCACCTGCCCGTGCAAAGTGGATCAGATAGCATATTGGCTGCGATGAAGCGTAACCACACCGCTCAAGATTACATTGATATTATTGAGAGGTTGCGAGCCGTTCGGCCGGATTTAAGCATGTCATCAGATTTCATTATAGGTTTTCCAGGCGAAACGGATGCCGAGTTTGAAGCGACCATGGACTTGATTGAAAGAATTGGTTTTGATCAGTCGTTTAGTTTTATCTATAGCCCACGTCCCGGTACATTGGCAGCCGATATGGAGGACAATGTCCCCCATGTAGAAAAGAAAGCGCGATTAAAACGATTACAGGCACGCATCAATGAGATGGCGACGGCAATCAGTGAATCCATGGTTGGTACAGTACAACGCGTTTTAGTGACCGGTGCGTCACGTAAGGATGACAGTGAAATGAGCGGACGCACCGAAAATAACCGGGTGGTTAATTTTGCTGGTGATGCGAGTTTAATCGGTCAATTTGTTGATCTAACGATTACCGAGGCATTACCCAATTCACTGCGCGGTGAAGTCCAGCAAAAAGCCGCTGGATAATGCCAAAGCATTGCATTAGCAGAATTCATTCACTATCTTTTAATGAACCAACTATTTTAGCGAGAGCGACGCCAGACAATTTTGAGCGATATTAATCAATCCAGCCAGTTCACACTGGAGCCTGCAGACAATCAACGCCTCGCGAACCTGTGTGGCCAATTTGATGAACACCTGCGTCAAATAGAACGTTGTTTGGGTGTTGAAATCAATAATCGTGGTAACCAGTTTGAGGTTATTGGGGAGCATCAGTCAGTGCAGGCCACGGGTGAATTGTTATCAGGTCTTTATGAAGAAGCCGATGATGTCGCGTTGAATCCTGAAAACGTGCATTTGTTTATTCGGGAAGCCGGTATCGACACAAGCGAAGCACCGACAAGTAAAAATAAAGCCGTCAGCATTCGAACGCGTCGCGGTATTATTAAGTCACGCACACCTAATCAACATACGTATTTGCATAACATCACCCATAACGATATTAACTTTGGGGTTGGCCCTGCGGGTACGGGGAAAACCTACCTTGCCGTTGCCTGTGCCGTTAAGGCGCTTGAGCAAGAAGAAGTACGACGTATCCTGTTAGTCAGGCCAGCCGTTGAGGCAGGTGAACGGTTGGGTTTTTTACCGGGGGATTTGGCACAAAAGATCGATCCCTATTTACGCCCGCTGTATGACGCGCTTTATGAAATGCTTGGTTTTGAACGCGTCACAAAATTAATGGAGCGTAATGTTATCGAAGTGGCACCACTTGCCTATATGCGTGGACGTACATTGAACGAATCGTTTGTGATCTTGGACGAGGCACAAAATACAACCATTGAACAAATGAAAATGTTCCTGACGCGAATTGGTTTTGGCAGTAAAGCGGTGGTCACCGGTGATGTCACGCAAATCGATTTACCGAAACACACTCCGTCTGGTTTGCGTCACGTTATTGACGTACTCGAAGATGTGAAGGGCATTAGTTTTAGTTTTTTTAAGGCAAAAGATGTGGTTAGGCATCCGTTGGTCGCGCGTATCGTGAATGCCTATGCCGACCATGAATCTGCTGAAGAATAGAACAACAAATGATTGAACTGCAGTTACAAGTTGCCAGTCGCTCGACAGCGTATCCTGATGAGAAGGTCATGCAGTCCTGGTTAAATCACATTAACCAGGATAAACAGGATGAACGTGTCGGTATTAGAATTGTGGATGCCAGGGAAAGTGCCGATTTAAATAATCAGTATCGACATAAGCAGGGCGCAACCAACGTATTGTCATTTCCCTTTGAATGCCCGCAGTTACCTGATGATAGCGATGAAGATGATGAACGCCTGGATGACTTTCTCGGTGATTTAGTGATTTGTGCGCCGGTTGTAGCGGCCGAAGCCGAGGCGCAAGGTAAGGCGCTGGAGGCGCATTGGGCGCATATGATTGTGCATGGTGTTTTGCATTTGAAAGGCTATGACCATATCAAGCCAGCAGAGGCAGAAGAAATGGAGACGCTAGAACGCGCTATTTTAGCCAATATGGGTTTTCCTGACCCGTATGCCGAGAATTAAGGCCTTATATTTATAGGGTATTTTCATAGTAAAGCACCCCCAAAAAGACGTATACTGCGCGTCCTTTTAGCAATAGGGAGTGAGATTACGATCTCATGAACGAAGACCGACATAGTACCGAGCCCATGCAGCGCTCATGGTTTGAACGATTGAGCCAGGTGTTGATGGGCGAACCCAAAGATCGCGAACAGCTTGTTGAACTGCTTCGCGATGCCGAACAACGTAATCTGCTTAAACCAGATTCGCTCGCCATGATTGAAGGTGTGCTGCAGGTTTCTGAAATGCAGGTGCGTGACATCATGATCCCACGTTCCCAAATGGTTGTCATTGATCGCGATGCAGAACTTGATGAGTTCCTGCCAATGGTGATCGAGGCCGCGCATTCCCGTTACCCCGTTATTGGTGAAAACAAAGACGAAGTCATTGGTATGTTATTGGCAAAAGATTTGTTGCCATTTTCCGCTGGCGGAAGGTCGCAATCGTTTGAATTGCGCCAAATTCTGCGGCCTGCGGTATTCGTGCCTGAAAGCAAGCGACTTGATGTGTTGCTTAAAGAGTTTCGTTCTAGTCGTAATCACATGGCCATTGTTGTAGATGAGTATGGCGGCGTTGCCGGTGTGGTTACCATTGAAGATGTCCTGGAACAAATTGTGGGTGAAATTGAGGACGAATATGATTTTGATGAAGGTACCTCAATCCTGCAGCTCAATGACAACGAATATACGGTGAAGGCGCTGACCTCGGTTGAAGATTTCAACGAATATTTTCACACTAACTACAGTGATGACGAATCGGATACGGTCGGTGGATTGGTGATTAAGGATCTAGGGCATGTACCCAAGCGTGGTGAAGTGACGTTAATCGATGGCATCAGGTTCCAGGTATTAAGATCAGATAACCGACGCGTACATTTGCTAAAGGTATGCCATCAGGAACCCGAGGTTAGTGCAACCGCGTAGTCGCGAAAATAAAGTATTATCGTGAATGCCGTAATTTTACATTCGTATAAAAAAATAATAATGCAGCGTGACACAAGCCAATAGACAGCAAGGAAGAAACAAAGATTTACTCGCCATCGTGGCGGGTGCTGTGTTGGTGTCAGCTTATGCGCCACTTTCTTTCCTGCCCGCGAGCGTTATTGGCTTGTTGCTATTACTCTGGGTATTACGTGATATCAGCCCGCGTCGTGCAGGCTGGCGTGGATTCTTATTTGGCCTGGGACTGTTTGGTGTCGGTACATCATGGGTCGTTATTAGCATCCACGAATTTGGCCATACGCCACTGCCGTTAGCGGTTTTTCTGACCATATTGCTTGTTGCCTATCTTTCTCTTTTCCCCGCCTTGTTTGCGTGGTCAGTCGTCCGCTTTCGACTTGCAGAACAACCCGTGGTTTTTTTATTCATGGTGCCCGCAATATGGGCAGGCACAGAATGGGTGCGCGGCACCTTGTTCACAGGATTCCCGTGGTTAAATATTGGTTACAGTCAGGTTGATACGTGGTTATCAGGCTATGCACCGGTAATAGGTGTGTATGGTCTTGGTTTTCTCCTGATGATGTCGGTAACAGCGATATTTTTAATATCACGTTGTCGCAAAAGTGCACTCGTCCTGTTGCTGGCGGTTTGGGCTGGTGGCGGCTTGTTGCAAAATATCGAATGGGCAACGCCAGCAGGGAAGCCGCTCGATGTTAGTTTGCTGCAGGGTAATATCTCGCAATTAGACAAATTTCGTCCCGAGATGCGCGCAAGGACCATGAGCCTTTATGAGGAACTCACACTGGAGAATCTTGATAGTGATTTGATCGTGTGGCCAGAAACTGCCGTACCAGCTTTCTATCACCATGTTGCTGATAATTACATCAGTGACATTCTGCAAAAGACGCGTGAGACAGGGGTTGCTCTGCTTTTTGGCGCGCCTATTAAACAGGAATCGGCAGATAGTGAGCGTCCCCGTTATTACAACAGCGCGATTGCGCTAGACAAGGAGTTTGGCGTTTACCATAAACGCCACCTGGTGCCGTTCGGAGAGGTGGTGCCGTTTGGTAATCTGTTGCGTGCAATTGGTGGCATTTTCAATGTGCCACTATCGGATTTTAGTACCGGTGGTTTGCAAGCGCCGCTAAATTTGGCGGGGCAGAAGGCGGCTATTTCTATCTGCTATGAAATCGTCTTTGGTGAAGAGCTTGCGCAAACCGCAGGTGATGCAACCATGCTGATTAATATCAGTAATGATGCCTGGTTTGGCGACTCACTCGCCCCGCCTCAACACTTCTCGATGGCACGTATGCGGGTAAAAGAAACCGCTCGACCGTTGCTGCGCGCAACCAACACGGGTATTACCGCCTTTGTGGATCACCACGGTGTCGTTACAAAGCAGGCACCCTCATTCTTGGTACAGGTCTTGCGTAGCACCATTCAGCCCACCCAGGGCAGAACCTTGTATGTCCGTTTTGGCAACCTGCCGATTCTGCTGCTGATTGCTTTGTTGATATTAATGGGTGGTTTGATTTTACGTCGCCACCAACAAAGTGTATAAAACAATCTACACTCGTATAAGACTATAAAAAATATCAAGGGAATTCGATCATGCTTATTGCTGCGTTAATCTTATCTATTATCGTCATATTAAGTTACCTCTGGCTTATGGTTGAAGGTTTTAAAAAGCATGTGATGTGGGGTATCGGAATATTTTTTATTCCGCTTGTCGCCATCGTTTTTGCAATTATGAATTGGCAAAAAGCGAAAGTTCCGTTCCTGATCTACTTAATATCCTCTATGTTACTGGTAGCGGCGATTTTCGAACCAATGACAGAGGTGATGAATGAGGCTGCGAAACTGACAAAAAGAGTTCAACAAGGTGAAATTACCGAGCAACAGTCGGCGGAGATATTGCAGCAAAAAGTGATGCAAGTGTTTTCATTGGGGGATAAAAAATCTGCGAACGACGATGACTTACTAACCCCGGAAGAACGGCGTATTGAAATTCTTCGCGAGGAACTGCGGGTCAAAAATGAAGCAGCGGTTGCCTCACAGGAATATGCCGCAGAGCAAGCAAAAAAAGTAGAAGAAGTAGAAGAGGTCCGCCGCAAAGTGAAAGTCTTTTCACCAGTTAAAATATCCGAGGTGAATAACTACATAGGTAAAAAAATTCGCATCGTCAGTTTTGAAGGGGTCGAAAGACAGGGTATTTTACTGAGCGCAGGTTATGACCGCCTCACTCTGGACCGGAAACTAGCCGGTGGGCGATTCAAATTTGATGTATTGACCAAAGATATCAAAATTTTAGAAGTGCAAAAATTTGAATTACGTTAAAATGTGTAGCATAGATTATGCAAAACTCACGCTGGTAAGTAGTGTGTGGATTGTCATACTGGCATTAAGTTCTCATGCTGTTGCGCGTGTTTATAAATGCAAAGATGCGGATGGAAATATCACCTATTCGCAAACAACCTGCGCCGCAGACAGTGAACAAAAACAATTATCAAGTACAGTAAAAACAACACCGGTGGATGCCGCTACTTGTCGTATGGTGGGGCAAGCAGCCCATGAAGTTTTTTCAAGCGTAAAACGTGCTAAAGACACGCAGTCAGTTTTGCAAACCTATGGTGGTCTAAACAGCGTAAATCCGAGCATGCTGAATCTTATTAACTATGTCAGCAGCTTTCGTTCACACGGCAAGATAAGTGGTGTGCGTGTCGGACAATTGAGCGAAAGCAAATGCCGTAGTGGTGGTTTTGGCGCGATCACGGTTGACGATCTGCAGTTTCAGGACCCCATGTTGGCGCACCGAGCCAATATTGATCGACAGCGACAAGCCGTTGTAAAGCAATATCAGCAAATAGCCGTGCCAGCAGTTATCTCGATAGATTTCCAGGAGACGCCCCTGGTTGAGGCATTACACATCATTGGCACTAAGGCGGGTGTTGCCTTTGATGTTGATCCATCACTTACCGGCACAGTGAGCCTGAGAATGGATAATGTGCCGTGGCCACAAATAATAGGTCGGCTTTCGATAGAACATAAATTATTAATGGGGCAGGGACCGAAAGGCATCAAGATTTCGACCATGCCGGGGCGTTGATTCTCTGTTGGTTTTGTCTCTTGTCGGCGGTGGCCTCAACCGGTCGTCGCAACACTATAATCTTATAACAAAAAGATGGAGTGTTGAAGATGAGTTATCGACCGCGTACAAACTATACGGCTGAAGATAAATCCGAGATGTGGGATCGCTGGAAA
>Ga0316207_10000471_pt1 | contig 65493 bp, 60 predicted proteins | sample 6weekpyrite_MG_FD_204943 | JGI IMG/M metagenome (GOLD analysis project Ga0316207, IMG submission 204943) | Microbial mat bacterial communities from mineral coupon in-situ incubated in ocean water Damariscotta River, Maine, United States -... | ecosystem: Environmental > Aquatic > Marine >... | reverse complement strand
CCGAGGCCCGCGACAATGATCAGGGCAAGACTGATAAAGGTGATCTTCAAACGCCGTCTTGACCATTTTTTATGGACCCGCTTACGCGGTTTGGCGACGCTGTCATTCACCGTTTTTTTCCGGGCTTTACTCATTGGTCATACTCCGCATTGTCAACCATCCAACAGACCAGTTGTTTAAAGGACATACCGGCGTGTAACGCCTGTTCCGGCACCAGTGACGTTGGCGTCATTCCGGGCTGTGTATTGATTTCAAGAATGTACAAATCGTTGCCGTCGAGACGGAAATCGGCCCGGCTGATGCCTCGGCAACCGAGCGCATTATGGGCGATGACCGCCTGCTCCATGGCCTTGGCGTAGATTTTCTTGCTGATTTTGGCAGGAACAATATGTTTCGATCCGCCTTCGACGTATTTGGCGTCATAATCATAAAAGCCGCGTTCCGTGGTAATTTCCGTGACGGCAAGCGCCTTGTCACCCATCACCGCGACCGTTAATTCCCGGCCTTCTATAAATTTTTCAACCATGATGATTTCACCGGCCAACGAGCCATCATCCAGCACGGCCCGGTGATCATCATCCATGACAATATGCACACCGACGCTGGAACCTTCGTTGACCGGTTTGATGACAAACGGCGGTTCCATAACGTCGTGTTCGACCAGTTCCGGCAAGGTGGTGACGATATGTTCCGCCACTTTCAACCCGGCCTTTTCAAACAATGTTTTAGCCATCGGTTTGTTCATGGCAATGGCCGAGGCCAGCAAACCGGAATAGGTATAGGGGATCGCCAGAATATCCAGCAATCCCTGAACGCAGCCGTCTTCGCCGAAACGGCCATGAAGCGCATTGAAGACCACATCCGGTTTCGGATAAAGCCTGGTCATCAACGCGCCCATATCGCGTTGCACATCAATGGGGGTGACGTCATATCCGGCTTCCTGCAGGGCTTTGACACAGGCTGCCCCGGTCACAAGTGACACTTCGCGTTCCGCCGACCAGCCGCCCATCAAAACCGCCACGTGTTTTATGGATTTGTTCATGATGTCACCTCAAAAATGTGTGTGGGAGCAACATCGCCGATAATATGGATTTCCCATTCAAGGGTAATCCCGGTTTTTTCCTTGACCCGGCGGCGCACGTCTTCACCGAGACCTTCGATATCCGCCGCCGTCGCTCCGCCGCCGTTGATCAGAAAATTGCAATGCAGATTGGAAACTTCGGCCCCGCCCCGAATCAATCCCCGGCACCCGGCGGCTTCGATCAGTTGCCATGCCTTGTAACCTTCGGGATTTTTAAAGGTCGAGCCGCCGGTCAGGCTGCGCACCGGCTGGGTCTGTTCGCGCAAACTCTGGATTTCCGCCATGTCAGCAGCAATGGCGGCCCTGTCCCCGGGCCGTCCCTTGAATGTGGCCGCGGTGACAATCATATTCTCGGCCAGATCGGCATGGCGATAGGAAAAGTTCAAATCATTTTTGTTCAATGTGCGGCTGTTGCCCGAACCGTCAATGACGTTCACCGTTTCAATGACCTTTGACACCTCTGATCCATAGGCACCGGCGTTCATCACCACCGCACCGCCAACACATCCCGGAATGCCCGACAAAAAGGCGAAGCCGGACAAACCGGATTTTTCGGCTTTTCTGGCAACATTGATATCCGCCGCCCCGGCCCCGGCAATGATGTGTTCTCCGTCCACTGTTATGCGGGAAAAATTCCGCCCCAGACGGATCACCACGCCACGAACACCGCCATCCCGGATCATCAAATTGGATGACAGACCGATCACCGTCACCGGCACGCCCAAGGGCCGTTTTGCCATAAACTGCGCCAGGTCGGCTTCGTCTTCGGGGCTGAACAGAATATCCGCCGGGCCGCCGACCTTGAACCATGTAAAACGCGCCAAGGCAACATTCGCTTCCATGCGGCCACGGACAGCGGGCATCCGTTCAAGCAACGTTTGCTGTGTTTTTTCTTTTGCCATCATTGATTTTCCTCCGCAGTGACCATGCTTGGACCCAACGCCATCAACTGTGTCGGCAATTTATGGGCCATGGCGGAAATGCTCCCGGCACCAAGGCAAACCACCATGTCCCCGGCGGCTGCGTTTTGGTGGATCAATAACGCCAGATCATCCGCATGCTTCAGCGCCAGTACATTGCGTTGGCCATGGTGTCTTAAACCGTTGACCAGATCATCGCGGGTGAAGCCTTCGATCAGGGTTTCACCGGCTTCATAGACATCGGTGACAATGACCACATCGGCATCATTGAAACAGGTACAGAAGTCTTCGAACAGATCACGCAACCGGGTGTAGCGGTGCGGCTGGACAACGGCGATAACCCTGGCCTTGGTTGCCTGACGCGCGGCTTTCAGCACGGCTGTAATTTCAACCGGATGATGACCGTAATCATCAATGATGGTGATGCCGTAGACTTCGCCAACGTGGCTAAAACGGCGCTTGACCCCGGCGAACCCTGACAGACCGGCGCGGATGACATCATCATCCAACCCCATTTCCCGGGCAATGGCGATGGCCGCCAAAGAATTAAGAACGTTATGATCCCCGACCATCGGCAAATGAATATTGCTGATGATATGGCTGTTTCCGGTTTTACGGTCGGTGACGACCACATCGTAATCAACGCCCATGGCCGCCGTTTTCAAATCCGTGGCGCGAATGTCGGCTTGCGGGCTGAAACCATACGTAATCAGACGGCGGTCGGACACCTTGGGCATCATCGCCTGAACTTCCGCATGATCGATGCACAGGGCGGCAAACCCGTAAAACGGAATATTTTCCACAAACTGGACAAAGGCTGCGCGCAAAGCATCGAAGCTGCCATAGTGTTCAAGGTGTTCCGGATCAATGTTGGTGACAACCGCGATGGTCGCCGGGAGTTTAAGGAACGTACCGTCGCTTTCATCGGCTTCGGCGACCATCCATTCACCGCTGCCAAGGCGGGCGTTGGATCCCCACGCATTGATAATGCCGCCGTTGATCACCGTCGGGTCCATTTTCGCCGCCATCAACATTGATGCGATCAAGGACGTGGTCGTGGTTTTGCCATGGGTACCGCCAACGGCAATGGACCATTTCAGACGCATCAATTCGCCCAGCATTTCCGCCCGTCGGACCACCGGGATCAAACGCGCACGGGCGGCTACCACTTCGGGGTTATCGGCTTGAACCGCCGTTGACACCACAACCACCTGGGCGTCTTTCAGATTGTCGGCATGGTGACCGATAGCCACATCGACGCCCAGTTTGCGCAACCGTTCCACATTGGCGTTGTCACCGATATCACTACCCTGCACCTGATAGCCCAGATTGCATAATACCTCGGCAATGCCGCTCATGCCGATGCCGCCGATGCCGACAAAATGAATTGTACCGATGTTCAATGGCAGCGCGCGCATTAGCGGCCTCCTTTCACAGCGGTCACAGAAGCCACAGGGGCCAGTTCGGCGACCACGGCCGCCAACCTGTGGGCGGCGTCGGCCACGCCCGTTTTTTTCGCCGCCCGGGCCGCTTTTTGCAAGATAGCCGGCAATTCGATCAATTGCTGCACCCGAGCCGCCAGCACATCGACGGTTAAATCCTGTTCCGGCATCATCCAGCCCGCCCCGGCTTCGTCAACGCTGTGGGCATTCAGATCCTGATGATTGTCAACGGCAAACCGGTAGGGCACCATAATCGCCGGGCGACCGACACATAAAATTTCCGCAACCGTCGAGGCGCCGGATCTGGAAATCACCAGATGGGCCTGACACAATTGTTCCGGGACATCGTCAATGAATGTGGTCAGGCGGGCATCAATGCCATGTTTTTTATAGACCATGTCGGCAGCGGCCAGATCTTCCGGCCGGCATTGCTGTGTAATACGGAGCCGGGATTTGATACCGGCATCCATTTTCGCCATGGCCGCGGGGACCACCTGACTTAAAATCCGGGCCCCTTGCGAGCCGCCCGTCACCAGAATATGAACCGGGCTGTGTTCGTCCAGATCAGGATAAGGATGACCCTGAGCCGCAATGATTTCCTTGCGCACCGGCATCCCGGTTATCACCGTTTTTTTTCTGTCCGCTTCATTGATGCCTTTGACATGGGGATAACACACAGCAATGCGTCTGGCGGTTTTGGCGAACAGCCTGTTGGCGCGGCCAAGCACGGCATTTTGTTCGTGGACCATCGAGGGCGTGCCCAGAATTCTGGCCGCCAGCATCGCCGGAACGGAGGCATAGCCACCAAAGCCAACCACCAGTGCCGGACGTTTTCTTGCCATTACCAGCATCGCTTTAACCGTGCCAAACGCCAATTCAAACAGACTGGCGACCCTTCGCATCAGGCTTTTATCGGCCAGCCCTCCGGCCGGAACCCGGCACGTTTCAACGGCTTTCATCGGCCCTGCGAAACTACTGCCGCGGTTGTCTGTGATCAACAGCAAACGGTAACCGAGGGCCGATAATTCGTTGGCCAAGGCTTCGGCCGGGAACACGTGACCGCCGCTACCACCGGTTGCCAACACGATCAATGGATTTACATTCATCATCATGACCACCGCCGGTCCGCGCTGTTATCGCGGGTCAAAGCCAGAACCATGCCCATCGCCAACGCCAACGCCATGGTCGATGAACCGCCATAGGAAATGAACGGCAAGGTCATGCCTTTGGGTGGCATCAGGTTCAAAGTGGACGCCATATTGATCAGGGCCTGAATGGCGAACTGTGACAACAATCCCGATACCGCCAGCAACCTGAACATATCGCCGCTTTTGAAGATGCGGTTAAAGCCGCGCAAGACCACAAACAAAAACACCGCCACCAATATCATCGACACAATCAGGCCAAATTCTTCGCCGGTTACGGCAAAAATAAAATCCGCATGGGCGTCGGGCAGAACTTCCTTGACCTGGCCTTCGCCGGGACCGCGCCCGACCCAGCCGCCGTTCTGAAAGGCTTCCAGTGCACGGGCCACCTGATAGCCTTCGTTCTGATCCGGGTCAAGAAAGCGGTCAATGCGCGATTGCACATGACCAAAAACAAAATACGCGCCCACAATACCGCTTAAAAACAGCCCGGCCACACCCGTCACCCACATCAACGGCAAACCGGCAATGAAAAACTGAATACCCCAAACGGCGGCCACCACCAGCGTCATGCCCACATCCGGTTGCAGCAACAACAACCCGGCGATCAGGACAAACCCGCCAATGGAAAGAATATAGCCCGGGAACGTTTCATGTTTCAGCTGTTCGGAGAACATCCATGCGGCGACCACGGCAAATCCCGGTTTGACGAATTCCGATGGCTGAATGGACAGGCCGGCAAATGTCAGCCACCGGGTCGCGCCCTTGACTTCTTCACCGACAATCAACGTCAGCACCATCATGGAAACCGCACCCAATGTGGTCAATACGGCCAACCGGCGCACGCCTTTCGTTGATAAAAACGACACTCCGACGACGGTCAAACCGGCTGCGGTCAAATACACCAGTTGGCGTTTGACAAAATAAAACGGACCCAGATCAATGCGCACGGCAACGGCCGGGGATGCGGCCATCACCATAATGGCACCGGCCAATATCAACAAAGCCACCGCTGCCAGTGTCCAGCGGTCAACGCTCCACCACCACCGGCTGAACAGGGAATTATCGGTGCGGATATATTGAACGGCCATCAGTGCAGCCCTCCGCTTGCGGGCATGTTATTTAAATCCTGCTGATCAACGGCGTCTTCAAAGGGATCAACATGATCACCATCAAGATTTTCCACAAGCCCGGCAAAAACATCACCACGGACTTCAAAATTTTCAAACTGATCAAAGGACGCCGCCGCCGGGGACAATAAAACCACGGCCCCTTCGAGACCGTCCGCTTTGGCTTGATCGACAGCATCCGTGAACGCCTGTTCCAAAGTGCCCGATTGTGTCAGCGTAACTTTGCCATCCAGTTCGGCGGCGAACAAAGGTGCCGCTTCGCCAATTAAAAAGGCGTGTTTGATGCGGGAAAGGTCTTCCGGCAAACCGTCCAGATTTTTTTCCTTGGCGCGGCCGCCGGCGATCCAGTAGATATTTTCATAGCATCCAAGGGCGCGTGCCGCCGCGTCCACATTGGTCGCCTTGCTGTCATTAACGAAACGAATACCGTCAACCGTGTCCAGCATCTGTTGACGGTGTACAAGTCCCGGATAACTGTTGAGGCAAGCCATGATCACATGGGGCTCTATCCCCACCGAGCGCGCCGCGCCGTAAGCGGCGGCCGCGTTTTGCCAGTTATGGTTTCCGGGCAGGGTGTAAATACTTTTCAGATCGCAAACCGGGGTTTGCCCGCCGTCCATGTCATCGATCAGGATGCCGTCTTCGACGTAAACGCCGCCCGGAATTCTTTCCCGTCCCGAAATGGCGATGACACGCTGATCGCCAATTTTAGCCAGTGCGTTATAAATCCCGACACTGTATTCATCATCGATACCGACAATCGCCGTTCTCGGGTCCGTTTGCCGGTTGAAGATTTGTTTCTTGGCTTTGATATAGCCTTCCAGACCGCCGTGACGGTCAAGATGATCGGGGCTGATATTCAATAAAACAGCCACATCAAAGGTGATGGATTTGGTCAGGTCCAGTTGATAGGACGACATTTCCAGAACATAGGTTCCGTCCTGACCCAATGGCATCAATTCCAGCGCCGGTGTTCCCAGATTGCCACCCATCTGAATATCGCGCCCGGCCAATTCCATGATGTGGCCGATCAACGCCGTGGTAGTCGATTTGCCGTTGGTGCCGGTGATGCCCACATAGGCGGCGTTGCGTTCCGTGCGGGCCAGCACTTCAATGTCACCGATGACTTCGGCGCCTTCGGATAAAACTTTTGCAATCACCGGATGCGGTTCGGGATGGGTTAACGGTACACCGGGAGCGGCAATCAGGGTCGGCACATCACGCCAGTCCAGCGTCATCAAATCGGTGACGGGGATGCCTTCGGCGATGGCTTTTTCCCGGGCGGCTTCGTTATCGTCCCAGGCATGAACTTCGGCTCCGCTTTTCATCAACGCGCGCGCCGTCGCCAACCCTGAACGACCAAGGCCCAGAATGCCAACCGGATAGCCATTGAATGGAAAAGCGTCGATCATGAATTCACCTTAGTTTCAACGTTGACAGGCCGATCAGGGCCAAAATGGAAGCAATAATCCAGAAGCGGATAACTATTGTGCTTTCGGCCCAGCCTTTTTTTTCAAAATGATGATGCAGCGGTGCCATGGCGAAGACCCGTTTGCCGGTCAATTTGAACGACACCACCTGTACAATCACCGATACGGTTTCCAGCACGAACAGACCGCCGACGATAAACAGCACCAGTTCATGTTTTGTCACCACGCTGATGGCACCGAGCGCCCCGCCCAAAGCCAACGATCCGGTATCGCCCATGAAAACCTTGGCAGGCGGCGCGTTGAACCATAAAAACCCCAGTCCCGCACCGACCAGTGAGCCGCTGAACACGGCCAGTTCCCCGGCACCGGGAATAAAGTTGATTTGCAGGTAGCCTGAAAAAACCGCGTTCCCCACCAGATAGGCAATCAGCGCGAAAACGCCGGATGCAATCATCACCGGAACAATGGCCAACCCGTCCAGTCCGTCGGTTAAATTGACCGCATTGGAGGATCCGACCATCACCACAACGGCAAACAGGATAAAACCCCAGCCCATGTCAATCAGGGTGCCTTTCAAAAACGGGATCGCCAATGACGTTCCCAGATTTTCCGGCATGGCATATAAAATGGTAAACGCAGCGACGCCGCCGATGGCCACTTGCAACAATAATTTCAAACGACCCGATAGGCCTTTGTGATTGCGGCGGCTGACTTTCAGATAGTCATCAAGGAACCCGATAACGCCGTAACCAATGGTCACCGCCAACACGGACCAGACAAAACGGTTATCCAGATCGGCCCACAACAGCGTTGAAATCGATACCGCCAACAGGATCAGAAACCCGCCCATGGTCGGGGTCCCCTGTTTCGTCAACAGATGGCCTTCGGGACCGTCTTCGCGGATCGGCTGACCGCCCTGTTGCCGGGTTTTCAATAAATTGATCAACACCGGGCCAAACAGAAAACTGATAATCAAAGCCGTCAATACCGCAGCCCCGGTGCGGAAGGTCAAATAGCGAATGACGTTCAAAACGCTGAATTCATCGGCAAGGGGAAATAAAATCTGATACAGCATGGCCTAGTTGTTATCCCCCTGCGCCCGATTTAACGATTTGAACTGATTGACAAAAATATCCATACGGCTGCCTTTTGAGCCTTTGATCATGACCACATCACCATCACGTAACTGTTTTGAAATTTGCGGGCTGGCCTGTTCGGAATTTTGAAAATGCTGGCCTTCGATTTCACCGGACAGCGCATCCCACAGGGCTTTCATATCCGGGCCGACGCAAACCAGATAATCCGTTCCCGATTTCAACACGGCCTCTTTCAATTCCCGGTGATAGCGTTTTGACTGTTCACCCAGTTCCAGCATGTCGCCAAGAATGGCGATGCGCCGACCGCGGTTCAAAGGTTCGGTTGTTGCCAGCACTTCCAGCGCCGCCGTCATGGACGCCGGGCTGGCGTTATAGCTTTCATCAATCATCACAACCGCAGCCCCGTTCAGGTCCATCACCGTTTTCTGACCGCGCCCGGCCATGGCAGATATGGATTTCAAATCATCTGCTGCTTTTTTCACATCACCACCCACTGCGGATACGGCGGCCAATACCGCCATGGCATTTAAGGCCCAATGGCGGCCTTGCAGCCGCAGATCAAATGCCATGGTTTCGCCAAAAAATGACATCTCCACCCTTTGCCCGTGTGTGGTGACAGTGGTGTTTTTCAACCCAACATCGGCATTGTTGTGTTCACCAAAAGTGATAATATTTTCAATCCCGGTGTCCCGGGCCAAAGATGCCAGCAGATCAAAATTTTCATCATCACTGTTCAATACAGCCGTTGCATTCGCGGCCATGGATGAAAAAACTTCGCCCTTGGCACGGGCGATTTCTTCGATATTTTTAAAAAACTCCGCATGAACCAATTCAACCCGGGTGATGATCGCCACATCGGGTTTGAGCATTTCAGACAGTGCTTCGATTTCACCGACGGCATTCATGCCCAGTTCAAACACACCGAATTCCGTGTCTTTCGCCATCCGCGCCAGACTTAGCGGCAAACCGATATGGTTGTTCAGGTTGCCTTGGGTCGCCGCCGTTCGGCCCTGATTTTCCAGCACCCGGGCCAGCATTTCCTTTGTTCCGGTTTTACCGACGCTGCCGGTTACCGCAATACGTTTTGCCCGCGACCGGGTAATGGCCGCATCGGCCAGATCAAGCAAACCCTGATAACTGTCCAGAACCTGTAAACAGGGTAATGCCGGTTCATTCACCGGGGCCTGTTCCACAAGAGCTGCTGCCGCACCATGATCAAACGCCGAAGCAACAAATTTATGACCGTCAAAATTCGGCCCCTTTAAAGCGATGAACAGATCACCTGCATTGAGACTGCGGCTGTCGATGGAAACCCCGCCCGCGACCCAGTCGATGTTGCCGTGCCCACCGGTGACTGCGGCCACATCCGGCCCGATCCACAGATTATGGTTAACGGCCTCGGTCATGACAAACCCCCGTCAAGGGCGGCCCGAACCTGTTGATGATCGCTGAACGGAAGCACATCATGGCCGACGATCTGCCCGGTTTCGTGGCCTTTACCGGCAATCAGCAAAGCGTCATTTCTGTGTAAATTTTTAATCGCCTGCCGGATGGCGTCACCACGGTCCGGGATGTTGAAGCCGTCGGGGCAGCCTTTGAGTATTTCGTCCCGGATTTTTTTACCGTCTTCGCCGCGTGGATTGTCATCGGTGACATAAACATAATCGGCAACCCGGCCGGCAATTTCACCCATTTCATGGCGTTTGCCCTGATCACGGTCTCCGCCACAACCGAACACCACATGAACATCACCTTTGGTATTATCGCGAAGGGTTGCCAATGCGGTTTCCAGAGCCGCCGGGGTATGGGCGTAATCAATATAGATTTTCCCCCCCAAAGGATGATTGCCAACGCATTCCATACGGCCCTGAATGACCGTCAGTTTTTCTAGGGCCTTCACCGATTTCGCCACATCGGCGCCACCGGCGATGACAGCGGACAACGCAGCCATTGCGTTGGAAACCTGAAAATCACCGATCAACGGCAACCGGCACGAAAAGATTTCGCCAAAAATTTTTAATTCCAGGTCCTGATAACCGGCTTTATTTTTCTGTCCCAGCAATTCAACATCGTCACCGTCCAGACCATAACGAATGACCCGCAATTGCCGGTTACGTGCAGCAGCGGTAAAATCTTCGGCAAAGGGATCATCGGCATCAATGACGGCGGTGCCGCCGATGACAACCCGTTCTTCGAACAGCTTCAGTTTCGCCGACAGATAGGCGTCAACGCTGCCATGGTAATCAAGATGATCGCGACTTAGGTTGGTGAAAACTCCGGTGCCGATGCGCACCCCGTCAAGACGGCATTGATGCAAACCGTGGCTGGAGGCTTCCAGTGCCAGATGATCAACACCGCCCGTTTTTATTTCAGTCAGCATGCGGTGCAAACCCGCACTGTCGGGGGTGGTCAGACCGGATGGGTATTTTTCCATCAATTCCCGCGCATGTTCAACGCCGCTCACATCCAGCCCCAGCGTACCGGAACTGGCCGCCGCCAAACCGAGCTCTGCCCAGATTTGACGAATGAAACCGGCCACCGATGTTTTGCCGTTGGTGCCGGTAATGGCGACCACATGTTCAGGTTGCCGGCCATAAAACCGGGCCGCCATCAGCGCATAGCAATGACGGATATTTTCACATTCAATCAGACGGGTATGATCATCAACATCATTGGCCGGAGCCATTTTCGTTGCCAATACGGCAACCGCGCCCCGGTAAACGGCTTCTTTGATATAAGCGTTGCCATCGACCCGGTTTCCGGGCATGGCGGCAAACAGAAAACCCGGCTTGACCTGTCGGCTGTCACAGGTAATACCGGTGATATCCGTCAATAATTCAGACGGTTTGAGCTTTGTTTCTGTGCAGATCGCTTTCATAAGTTCACCGAGATGCAAGTTCCTGCTCCGTTATTGACGATGTGCCGTCCGGTATTTTACGACTGACACGAAGCCCGGCTTTAACCAGCTTGTAGTTGACCGGCTTTTTACCAAGTGCGCGCCGGATGCTGTCCTCAAATCCGTCACTGGCCGGTGACCGTTTGACGGACGCGTCATCCTTGCTCAAAGCTTCACGCAACACTTTTTTCTGCCGTTTCACCCTGAGTTTTTCAGCCCGTCTTTTTTTCGCCAGTTTCGCCATTTTTTTATCATCCGGAATAAACGGCGTTTCCAATTCAGCCATTAAATCAGGCGCCACACCCAGCATCGGCGCGATTTGGTCGATGACTTTTTTAATCACCGGAGCCGCAACCCAGCCACCGGTGGCAAAATTAAAGGTGCGTTTGTTGCCGACCGGCTCGTCCAGCAAGGCAAACACCACGTACCTCGGATTATTCAGGGGAAAGGCTGCCACAAACGATGAAATCAAGGCCCGGTCGGTATATTTCCCGCCGTCGGGTTTATCCGCCGTTCCGGTTTTTCCGCCCACCAGATAGCCTTTGGCATCGGCATTTTTTCCGGTGCCACGGGTCACCACCAGTCGCATCAGTTGACGCATGATCAATGACGTTTTTTCCGACACCACCCGGACCCCGCCTTTGGCTTTGCCGTCCACTTTCAGCAAGGTCGCCGGATAACGCACCCCGCCGTTGACCAATGTTGCCACACCGCTTGCCAGATGCACCGGACTGACCGCGATACCATGGCCATATGAAATGGTCATGGTATTGATTTCACGCCATTTTTCGGGACGCAACGGATTGGAAGTTTCAGGAATTTCCAAAGCCGTTTGTTGCAACAGTCCAAACCGTTTCAGGTATTGCTGCTGGCGCAAGGTGCCCACATCCAGCGCCATTTTTGCCGACCCGATGTTGGATGAATAAACGATCACTTCCGGCAGACTGAGCGGGCGTTTCTTGCCGTGATAATCACGAATGACAAAACGCGCCGCTTTCAACGGCTCGGTGGCGTCATAAATGCTGTTGATGTCCGCAGCCCCGCTGTCCAGCGCCATGGCGGCAGTGAACAATTTAAAGGTCGAACCCATTTCATAAAGACCTTTGGTGGCGCGGTTAAAAGACGCCTCGCCTTTGGCTGCCAACGGCACATTGGGATTGAAATCCGGCAATGAGACAGAGGAAATCACCTCGCCGGTTGTGACATCCATGACCACGCCCGATGCGCCAACGGCTTTGAATTCATCCATGGATTTTTGCAGTTCCCGGCGCATGATATCCTGCACCCGCACATCCAGCGAAAGCCTTAGCACATCGCCCTTGTTCAATGATCCGTCGAACTGGTCTTCAAGTCCGGAAATCCCGCGTCCGTCCACATCGGTAACACCCAACAACTGCGATGACAGTGAGCCGTTGGGATAAATTCTTTTTTCCGAACGCAGGAAGGCAAACCCCGGCACGCCCAGTTTATTGACGGCGTAATGTTCATCCGGCGTCAAGTTACGGGCCAGCCAGACAAACCGCCCTTTGCCGGTCAGTTTTTTATATACGTCGGCTTCTTCCAGTTGAGGCATCACCGCCACCAGTTTTTTGGCCGCCGCCTTGGCATCGATAAACATTTTCGGATCGGCATAAAGCGAAACGGTGGGTAAATTCGTCGCCAGAACCACGCCGTTGCGATCAACGATATCGGCGCGTTTGACCACCGCCGGGGCCTTGTCGATAGCACGGGTAACTCTGGGCTCGCCACTGTTATCCATCACGCTGACGTCAATCAGGCGGATAAACACCGCCACGAACGCCAGCGTCAGCACCATCCCGGTCACCAGCAACCGCGTGCGTCCGGTTTCCAGCGCCTGTTTGCGGGCACCTTCGATTTTGCGGGCATCGACGGCGGGCTTTGGCGGCATCGTTTTCAGCCAGGTTTTCATGGTTGTGATCCTTTGACGGTGCGGACCCTGATTTTTCGGGACGTCGCCTCTGCTTGACCGATTGCGGACAGTTGACCGAATTCGTCATTTGAATTGGATTGCGGCAAAACCGTATCCAGACTGTTTTCCGTAATGACCTGCGATGCGGACAACGGCTTCAGACCCAGATATTTTTCCGATAACACCCGTAATCTTTCCGGATCGTTGAGCAAGCTCCATTCGGCTTTTAAAACGTGTATGGCCTGTCGGTCATTGATCAGGGTTTTATCAAGCGCGATCAGTTCGTCTTCCAGCGATTGCACTTCATATTTCAGCAAAAACAGGGAAAATCCCAAGGCCGCCGCCAGCAGAATGGTAAAAAGGGTTGTTGGTCTGAACATGTTATTGCTCCATCTTCTATGCAGCCTGTCGGTATGGTGCGTCGGTTCGTTCTGCGGCCCTGAGACGGGCGGAACGGGAACGCGGGTTTCGCCGGATTTCTTCATCATCCGGTTTTATGGCTCCGCGTTTCAGCAATTTGAACGTCGGCACCGGAGCGTCTTCTGACGGCACCGGAAAGTGACGGGACGGTTTTGCCGCCATCCCGCTTTTGATTTTAAGGAAATCCTTGACGATTCGGTCCTCCAGCGAATGAAACGACACCACAGCCAAGCGCCCGCCGGGGGCCAGCAAAGCTTCGGCGGCTTCAAGGCCGGACAGCAATTCATCCAGTTCGCCGTTGACATAAATGCGTAAAGCCTGAAAGGTCCGCGTTGCCGGATCAATGCCGTCTTTGGATTTAAAAACAACAGAGCGGACAATTTTTGCCAGCTCGGACGTGCGCGTGATCGAATGTTCCTTGCGCGCCGCTGTAATGGCTTTGGCGATTTTGCGGGATGCCCGTTCTTCGCCAAATTGATAAATCACATCGGCCAGTCCGGCTTCATCCATGTGATTGACCACATCGGCTGCGGTTTGCAGGGTTTTATCCTGATCCATGCGCATGTCCAGCGGTCCGTCACCCTGAAATGAAAACCCGCGGGCACGGTCATCAATCTGCATGGACGAAACGCCCACATCCAAAGCCAGACCGTCAATGCGTGTGATGCCTGCCTGTTTCAGCAGATCTTTCATATTGCCGAAACAGCCCGGCAAAACCGTTAACCGTCCGGGGAATTCGGTTTGCATTTCCCGGGCAATGGTCAAGGCTTCGGGGTCGCGGTCAATGGCGATTACCGTACAGTTGGCCGCATCCAGAATGGCCCGGCTGTATCCGCCGCCGCCAAAGGTTCCGTCCACATATTGCGCGCCGTCTATGGGGGATAAAACGCCAAGCACCTGTTTCAGCATGACGGAGACATGGTTGCTCATACCTGACCGCCTTTGCCGTTGCCGGGCCGGGTTTCGGGTTTTAACGCCAATGTCGCCCCGCGCGCCCGGGCGCGTTCAAACGCGAGCGCGTTGTTTTCCATATAGGCCGCCGGTTGCCAGATCCGCATGCGCGCGCCGCGACCGACAAAAACCGCCTCGTTGGTAATGGCGGCATGGTTTAACAAATCCTGCGGCAAAGTAACGCGGCCTTCGGGATCAAATGCCAGGGGATGGGCATTTTCCAGAATGACCGCAGCCAGATCGTCCTGTTCATCGGAAAACAGGGCCAGATCATCAAGGCTTTCGCTTAAACGGTTAAGGAAATCTTCGCTACAGGCTTCAATCGCCTGATGTTTGAACAAGGGATAGGCGTAAAGACCGGAGAAACCATCGCCCTGCAATGACGCGCGGAAGACCTTAGGCACGGAAACCCGTCCTTTTTTGTCAACCTTGTTGACGTGCTTGCCAACAAACAGTGCCATTGTAATCCCCTAAACAAACGCTCAGCAGAGGCCTTCTGCTGCCACCCATATCCATGGACGGTTTTATTTCAGCCCACCTTGGTACTGCCCCGAACCATCCTTTTATAATTTGGGTATAAATGGGATAACATGGGTAGCTATGGGCGTCAATGGGGACAGTATGCACATTCGTGGGTTAACAAACCGTTTCGATACGAAAAAAACAACCGAAACCATGGTGAAACTGTCGAATATCATCCATGACCAGAGAAATCCGTAAAAATTAACGCCATTGACGGGCATGGCGATCACCGCAATAATCCAACGGAAACAGATTGTGAACGGGAAATTTATGGGATACGTGGGGATGGGCGGTATGGGCTGGTCGCTGATCGGGGCGGCGTTGCTGATCATACCGTTCTGGAAAATTTATGATAAAACCGGGGTTGATAAAGTCTGGCTACTGGCATTGCTGGTCCCGGTGCCTGGCTATTTCTTAGTCTGGCTGGCTTTAGCCGCCAGTGCGTGGCCCAATGCCAGACAGGAAGATGATCATGGGAACATTTAGTATCTGGCATTGGCTTATCGTCTTGTTTTTTTCAGCCATCCTTCAACTCCCTATATTATGGGTGCTGAAAAAAGCCGGCAAATCACGCTGGCAATTTTTAATCGCGATTGTTCCAGTGATCGGATATATCTGGCTTTGGGTTATTGCCTTTTCCGACTGGCCGGGACTTCAGAAAAAAAATCATGAAACAAATTCATAGTATCTGTGAAAAAAAATGTCAGATGGTCTGTAAGCCGGGTTCTGTCCCTATGCCGAAGCATAAGGGATGACCATTCATCTGGGACGGTTGTTGCCAACCGCCTCGTGCGACCGACCCGGACGACAGTCCGAAAACGTACATTTGCTGACTGAACAGCGCGTCGTCCCTATTTGGTCTTGCTCCCGGTGGGGTTTACCGTGCGCGAATCCGTTGCCGGATTGCCGGTGCGCTCTTACCGCACCCTTTCACCCTTACCCGGAAAGGTTCACACCGATCCGGGCGGTTTGCTTTCTGTGGCACTTTCCCTGAGGTCGCCCTCGCCGGGTGTTACCCGGCACCGTGTTTCCGTGGAGCCCGGACTTTCCTCCTCCTGAAATGAAAACATTTCCGAAGGCGGCCATCCGACCATCTGACCGTATTGTTTTACCCTGCCCCGACGTATGGGTCCAGCCCGTTGACCATTTCAGCCAATCCCAAAGCCCGCCGTGCGGTTTCCGCATCAATGCGGCCATTGACCCGCGCCGGTCTGAAATGACGCTGAAAGGCCTTGATCGCGGCATTTAAATTTTCACAATCATAACCGAAAGTCTGAAGCGACGTTTTTACCATATCCGGTGACATATCCAGAGCATCGGCTTCACCCGGCCACAACCCGATACCCGCATCCGCCATGATTTTCCACGGGAAAAATTCACCGGGATCCATTTTGCGCGTCGGTGCGACGTCGCTGTGGGCGACCACATTTCGGGCCGGGATCGGATGACGCCCCAGAATGTCTTGAGCCAGCGATTTGAAAACATCCAACTGCACACCTGTGAATTCACGGTAACCAAATTCATGGCCCGGGTTAACCAGTTCGATGCCGATGGACCGGGCATTGATATCCGTCACGCCCCGCCAGCTTGCCACACCGGCGTGCCAGGCCCGGTGTTGTTCATCAACCAGTTGATAGAACGTGCCGTCTTCGTCAATCAGATAATGGGCGCTGACTTTGGCTGTTTCATCACACAGCCGGTCAACGGCTTGATGGCAACTTTCCATGCCGGTGTAATGCACCACCAGCATATCAATGATGGCGTCTTTTCCACGTTCATCAAAATTGGGAGAATGTTTTTTCAAATCCAGCGCCTGACCCGTTTTTTATAATCCAGATAGTCGGCCCCGAAATTTTTTTCCATGGCCCGTTCTTCAGGGATAATCTGAAAAAAAGTAATCCACAGTAAATACACAAGCGGTCCCGACCAGACAACCACACCCCCCAGCACAATCGCAAGCCCCGAAAGCCCCGTCAGCATCCCCAGATACATAGGGTTGCGGGTGCGTCCGTAAATCCCCGTACTGACGACAAGGGAAGCTTCATGGGGATTTCTAGGATTAAAGGTGGTGTCATGACGGCGGAACGTGGCCGCGCCTGTAAACATGACCGCCAACCCGGCGGCCGACAAAACAACGCCTGCTGCAATCCTGACCGGGTCTATGACAGGCCAGTCGATGCGGATAAAAAAATAGACAATCATCATTACGGCAATGATCACGGCCAAAAATAACGGCGGTATTTTCAATTCAAACATTTTTCTTTTCACACCTCTTCAATCGTCGGATTTGATATTTTGGTGCTACGATACTGGATAAAGGCCACACCGGACAAGGTCAGCACCCCGCCCAGCAGGGCATAGTCACCCAGTTCTTCACCAAGGATAAAAACCCCGCCGGCCATCCCGATCAACGGGGCCAGCAAGGTAAACGGCACGACTTTATTGACCGGATATTTGCCCAGCAAATGGTACCACAGTCCATAGGCCACCACCGTGCTGAGCAGGCCCATGTACAGAATAATGGCAAACATTTTCCAGTCACCGTCCCACAATAACGGCCAGCCATTGGCTTCAATAACGGGTGATAAAACAAACAGCATCGGGGCCGCCATCAATGACATGTAGGCAATGATGGATAACGGCGGCACCCCGGACAGACGTTTGCTGATGATATTGCCGATACTCCACGCCATGGCCCCGCCCATGACCATCAACAGATACAGCAAATCGCTTTCCCCTTTGGGCGATCCCGCCAGCACGGCGACGCCGGTAAAAGCCACCACCAGACCAAAACTGCGGTACCAGCCAAACGTGTCGCCAAAAAACAGCCAGCCGAACAACACGCTGAACGGCACCCCCAATTGAATGACGACGGCGACAATGGCCGCGTCAACCCGGGTCAATCCAATCACGATCAAACCAAAATGGACGACGCCCATGACCACGCTCAGATAGAAAATATCCAGCAGCCGGTTTTTCGGGAAAACAACGAACGGAAGCAACACCACGGCCGACAAAACAAAACGCACCCCGACCAGAAACAACGGCGGCAACACCTGAACACCGATTTTGAAAACCACAAAATTAAGCCCCCAAAGAGATACCACCGCCAACAGTGCGAACAAATCCCGGGGTTTAATGTCCACGTTATTTAATGCCCCGCTGTTTACAGATGCGGTCATAGGCGGCGTTAATGGCGGCCATTTTTTCATTGGCGACTTTGATAAATTCTTCGGGCAGGCCTTCGGCCATCAGTTTATCGGGATGGTTTTCCCGGATCAGTTTGCGGTAGGCTTTTTTCAAATCATCATCGCTGATGGCGGCATCCACTTCGAGCACCGCATAGGGATCATCGCCGTCACCCTGACCATCCAGATAAATGGATTTGAGACGTTCAAAAGCATGTGCGTCAAAGCCAAAAATCCGGGCCACGTTTTCCAGAAATTCCATTTCCCGGGCATGAATCACGCCGTCGGCTTTGGCGATATGAAACAAACCGCCCAACAAGTCTTCGAGAATTTGTGGCTGAAACCGGAACATCCCGGCGATTTGTTCGGCATAGGGCTCGAACCCGGTGGGGTCCTGTTTGGCTTCGTCAAAAACCCGGCCGACGGCGGACATATCCCTGGCCGGGATCTGAAACACCTGTTTGAAAGCTTTGACTTCATCCGGGGTTACCTGGCCGTCGGCTTTGGCCATTTTTGCGCCCAGCACAATCACCGCCGTTGTAAACGCCACCTGTTTTGATTGCCGGTTGATACCGCCCGAAAACGCACCCGGTTCCGACATTTCCTGTTTGCTTTTGTCATAGGCATGACCGGCGGCCACGCCCAGAATGGCACCCAATGGCCCGCCCACGGAAAAACCGGCGACGCCGCCAATGACCTTACCCCAAATGCTCATATTATATATCCACTATTGAACGTTCAGAAGCCAACACGTCCTGCGAACGGCAACTTCAATGACAAGTCTGTGGGATCAATGCCAAATGTCAAGCCCAGAACGTTCAATTCAAGCCCTTCTTCACGGGCGACCATCAATCCCAGCAAGCCATATAACGACACCTGATAGCCGGTGCCACTGGGCGTTCCGGCGACAAAGTCCCCGTCCGGGAGGAAATCCTTGCCAATGGCCGTGGCCGGCAGATCCAGTTTCAGCTCCGGCACGGCGCGCCCGACTTCAGCGGTAAAGGTATTGGAATTGGGTCCCGGCCAAATACGGTATTGATCCATATAACGGTAATTGCGGGCGGCGATATCAATGCGGCGGATGATATCGTCAACGCCTTGTCCGCGCAGATCGACCAGCAATTCCGGTATCGCCCCGAACCAGCGCCCGTCCGCTGGCCGGTTGGAAATGGATAACGCCGGTTGATCATGCATGACACGCCACCCGACCACTTCGTAAACGGAAAATTCTTTGGCATTGGCCGGTTTTACCGAAATCCATGTGTGCACGCCCAGATATCCGCGCCAGCTAAAGGCCCGGGCGGCATAGACCTGAACCACGGCTTCCCGCACTTTTAACGGGTCCGGGGCAATGCCTGCGCTGTCGCGTCTTGCCGTGCGCCAATCAGCCGCCATGGCACCCGTCACCGATTGTTTTTGCAAGGCAATGGCAAAAGAAACCACCAATACCGCCACCATCACCATGAGCGCACGTTTTGTTATGCTTTGCGGCCACCATTTCATTTTTCACTCTGCTTTATTTCCACTGTTGATGTTTCACACTGGCCCCTGATCATAGTATAGATAGGATATACTTTAATAAACACAAGGGAGATCACGGTTTTGCGATCACGTTTACCAATGGAAAGATTACCATGACCCACGACATTGAAACCATCGTTATCGGTGCCGGGGTTGTCGGTCTGGCCATCGCCCGCAGCCTCGGCCAACGGGGACATGAAGTCATCATATTGGAGGCGGGCGACACCATCGCAGGCGGCATTACGGCGCGCAATTCCGAGGTCATCCACGGCGGAATTTATTACAGACAGGACAGCCTGAAAGCCAGATTTTGCGTCGCCGGCAAACAGATGCTGTACGACTATTGTCAAAGCCACGGCGTACCTTATGACAAACCCGGCAAATTGATCGTCGCCACATCGGATGATGAAATCCGCACCCTGAACGACATAAATGATAAAGCCCACGCCGCCGGGGTTGATGATCTGGTTTACCTGACTAAGGCCGATTTAAAACGGATGGAACCGCAACTGAACACCGTCGCCGCGTTATTGTCGCTGTCAACGGGAATTGTTGATGCCCATGCGTTGTCACTGGCTTTGTTGGGGGATGCGGAAAACTGTGGCGCCCGGCTCGCCTTGAAAAGTCCGGTAACACATGGCCGTGTTTTGGATGGTGGTTTCCGGCTGTCCGTCGGCGGTGATGACGCCATCGACATCGTTTGTAAAAATCTGGTGATCGCCGCCGGTTTGGGCGCACAAAAAATCGCCCGTAACATCACCGGGATCAATCCGGATACCATTCCGCCGCTTTACTATGCCAAGGGCAACTATTTTACCTTGGCCGGGAAATCCCCGTTTGAGCATCTGGTTTACCCGGTGCCGGTGCCGGGGGGATTGGGGACCCATTCAACCCTTGATCTCGGCGGGCAAACCAAATTCGGCCCCGATGTAGAGTGGATTGATAATATCAATTATGACGTTGACGTATCCAGGCAGGACGGATTTTACCGGGCCATCCGCCGCTATTGGCCGGATTTGCCCGACGGCGCGCTCAACCCCGGATATGTGGGGATCCGTCCGAAAACGCGGGGGCCAAACGAAGCCGCGCAGGATTTCATTATACAGGGCGAAACCGATCACGGGGTCAAGGGACTGATCACCCTTTACGGCATCGAAAGCCCCGGCTTGACATCATCCCTTGCCATCGGCGAATACGTTCAGGAAAAATTTTGCTGATTTTTGCGGCAATAATGATACGGGCAATGAGGATAAAAATAGCGAAGGCATGTAAGCATTACCACTCCCCCGACATTCTTTGTTTGATGTCACCCCAAATTAAAGAAATGAAAAATTAAGTGAGCTATCCCCGAAAATTTCAAGTTTGGTGCCCTTAAAACTTTCCACCTGTTTTTTCTGCCGGATAAATAGCCGTCGCTACTTTCCCGCCAGCCAAAAACCCAATAAGCATAAACGCTAGCCACCTCGTATTTTTTAATGGTGCCAAATCACGTAAAGCGTTATTTAATGAAGCCACAAAAGATATCTTTTGTTCAATAAAATCAAATATTACATACGGGATAAATTTCACCCTTTGATCCGGTTCACCATGCATAACTCCCGCATTCAGGAACTTAATTCCCAAAGCAAGAGGAAGCCGAACGCATTTATTCAGCACTTCTTTGCAAGCTTCTTCATTGAATCGATCAAGCTGATTCCTTAATTCCTTTTCAGGCTCTCCAATATTAAACGATTCTTCAACAAAAAAATTATCACTCTGACTTAATTCCTGAACCCTGTATTTTGTTGATTTAATAACGGCTTTCATATCATCGATTTGACTTTCATTGATAAACTTAGACAATTTATTATTCTTATTTTCCACCTCAAGATTAGAAAGCTGAAAGCCAAGAAACATAGCAGCCTTTCTTATGTCATTTTTTGCTTCTTCCAATTTTTCACGGGTTTCTTGATAGTGAGAAATTTGTATTAAAAACATGGCGGCCATCAAAATCCCCATTGGATACCATATAAAATCAATCACACGTTTCAAAGTGATGAGTCTTCCAAACCAATCTATAAAGTTAGTAAAAAGAACTGTGCCAAATGCGATAAAAAGTGCTGTCGTCAAAACACCACCTGTGAGGGAGCCAACAGGTACGCCCCCCGGTGCTCCAGCAATAACAAATTCTTTTGCCACCCACTCAAATCCTAAAAATGCATCCGAACGAATCAACGAGGTAATTCCTGGTAAGGACCATATGAAAGTGGATAACGGAAACAGAAGGTGCCGAGAGTGCCGCCATGTCGTCAAAAGCATCCCAAAACAAGTAGCGGCAAGCACCACCCATACAAAAATGGTTACAATCTCAAACGACACCAAGAAAAGGCCACCACCTTTAGCAGAGCCTTCCATGTTTTGAAAAATAGCCCAGACGATGGATTGTTGAACTAGTAAGTAGGGATGGAATATGGATAAAATGATGCTCATGATGTGGCCCATTGCATATTGAGTTTGTCGAAGAATTAGAGAAGAAAAGTGGGAAAAAATATGGCTACGATGTTAATTTTGGTCGCTATATTTTAAAAAACATGCAGGACGCAGAAAAAAACTCAATCTTCCGAAGATGAATATAAAGAAGCTATTTCGTGAACATTCACCACATAGACCTGTCCATGACTGCCAACAACCACTTCACAAAGTTCATACATTAATCTGGTCGCAAGCATGGCCGGGCCGGGAATTTTTTGTTGCCCGGATTCCCACCTGCGGATTGTTCTGCCGGATTTGAGGAAAAGCGCATCCGCCATTTGATCCTGCGTAAGTCCCATGTCGGTGCGCATCTCCTTGAAAACTTCCGGGCTCATTAGGGTTTCCTTTTATCTTTTCATACACTTAAAAGTTTCCCGACCGCGCAGGAATTTAAAATACATACGCAAGCGTATCCGGAAACGATGTCCATATCAAATAAACCGCCGTCAATGCCAGCATCAGGCCAAAAAATTTGCCTTCGGTGCGGATGATACGTGGTGATTTCAACACCATCTTGAACGTTTTGCCGGCCATCAACCAGACAAATTGTGATGCCGCCAAGACAGCGATAAACATCACAACCAATGGCCCGATGTTGGCATCACCGGGGGCATCACCCGGCTTTAAAAATTGCCCGAACAAAACAGCAACCATTATATAAAATTTTGGATTTAATGCCGTCAGCAAAAAGCCATCCATAAATCCGTGGGACGCCTTGTTTTGAAATTGATCTTCGATTTCATGATCTGCTGTTTTCGGAACATGGGTAAAAAATTTACAGGCTAAATAAAATATATAAATGATACCGACATAACGGATTGTCAGATACACACCTTCGTATTGACTGAAAACCTGATTAAGACCAAAGCCACCAAATGCCGCGATGATCGTAGCCGAAAGAGTTAATCCCAAAAAAAACGGGATCGCCCGCATCAGACCATGGGCACTTCCCAAACCGGCAAGGGTAATATTTACCGGTCCCGGACTAAGGGTTAAGGGGAGCAACAAAGTTAAAAAAGCAAGCATCGTCTGATAATACAAAAATAAATCCATAAAAACCTGAAATCTTATAATCGTATTGACACGTTATATCTATCTTTTAAATAGCTGTTTAAAAAAATGAAATAATCCGTAACGCGTTACACAGGGTCCAGATTTATCCCATTCATACAATTCTGTTTGCAAAACAAGTGATTTAGACAAGTCGAACAAACGCAAGACATGTAAAACATATTCAAGAATGTTTCATAGGGACTAAATCGTTTGTTTTGCAAACCATCCATTATTTTAACTTTGGGGGCGCGGCATCTTTGTCCCCTGAATACGTCAAAAGGCTTTGAAAATGCACCACATTTCCTGCATCCTTTTTCCTATTCAGGGAACAAATCTGCTCGCGCAGAATGGATGAATGGAATGAGTCTGGACCCTAAAATACCAAATACCCGGGATATGATGAAAAGATGAAGCCAAAATCTTTTTTTCACCATGTCAGGAATTCAAGCCATGCCCAATCATTCACGCCTTCGCCGTCAGCGCTTGCAAAACCGGCAACACCAATCCTCTGCCCGCTTTGCTGAACAATTCCTCGGCCCCCATCACCGATCCCGTAGCCAAGGATGAGAACGCCGTCGCCAAACGCATTTTTGATCATCCCGACAATGACAAACCGGGATTTTTTCAGTTCACAGACAGCACCCCTACAGCAAAACCGGACAATGGCGACAAAACGTTGGCCGAAAAACTGTACCCAAGCATGGCTGCCACGGTGGCAAAGCCGTCCCTTCAGCCTGAATTCGCCACGGAAAAAATGAATGCCGATTTTCAAAAACAATATGACTTGACGGGTGACAAAACCAAATCCCGGGAATACGCCATCAACAGGGCGCAACAAAGATCAGGCGATATCCAGCAACTGCAAAATGATTTTCTGGCATCCATGCCGGGGAAGGATCAGGCTGATGAAGATGGCTTTAACGCATTGGATCAAACCGTTGACATCGGCCGCGGGTTATTGTTCGGGATCGCTCGCGCAGGTAATAATTTTAACAAACTCATTCCGGGAATGACGCAACTTGGCAAACTTGCCAGCGATGGCGCCAAAGCCATCGGCATTGATGGCCGGGTTTCCCCACCTGAAACCATGGCCGGAGAATTTGCCGCAGGTACGTCACAGGCACTTATAGGCGTCGCCCCGGTTGTCCGTTTTATGAAAGCAGCCGGTTACGGTACTGTTGTTGCAGAAGTTGCAGGCGGCATGATTGGTGACTTTGCCACATCGGGAAAAGACGATGCCGAAGGCGTTGTTAAGGTATTTGACATGGTCCCGTTGGAAAGCACGAAGCAAGTGTCCCGGGCGCTTGAAGACTTCATCAACAATGATAACGCCACGATTGAAGACCTGAATGCACGGCTTGTCGGATCACTTCCGGGAGCTGCATTGGGTCCGCTGACCGAAGGTTTGGGAAAAATATTTACAGCCGCCAAAAAAAGCGGCACCGGATCAGAATTATTATCATCCATGAAAACCCGGTTCAACGAAAACAGCGCAGTACAGAAAACAAGGAAAGCCGTAAAAGCGGATACATCTTCGGTCATAAAATTAACTGGCAAAGAATTGGATGAATTTAGCGGAATGGATTTGAAAAATGATGTGAAAAGTTTACGTAAATCGGCCGTCGATTATTACAATGCAAAATTACTCGGAACGAAGGTTAATAATCCACAATTAGGAGATATTCAATTCACTATCAAAGGTCGCAAGAAATTTAAAACAACATCGGCCAATCCAGACAAAATAAAATTACTGCCAGCAGTGCCAAAATTTATAAAAAAAGCAAAAATTATTGCTAGTGAAGATGACCCAACAGGAAAATACAAAAAAATCCATTGGCTTACTGGTAAAATACAAACTAAGGATAAATTTAAAGAGATTGTTGTCTCAATCAAAGAAGATTCAAGAGGAAAGCTTTTCTATAATGTAAATGAAAATAATATACCACGGAAAAAGAGCCTTGGGTTATCCGAGAAACAAGCCCGGGGCCAAGGCTCTCCGGTCAAAGACCTACTAAGGAGAATAATAGATGACGGTAGTAATGTCAACCTATTTTTCCTAACTCCTCTACCTTTAATTGCAGAAAAACAAAACAACTAAAAGTAAGTTTTACAATAAAACAATGAATCTGTTAAGCTAACTCCGTGGTATAATTCGGCGTATTATACCCTGACTTGCCACAAGTCGCACCCTCCAACATGCTATTGTCAGAATTAAAAATTCATGGCGACAATAACACAGTTTAGCGAAAAAGCCTCTCGGCCCGTCAGGTACGGAGCAGTGAAATTTTAGATAGAAAAACGGATCCCGTAAAGGTTAAATCAGGATCAGAATATTCTACGCCCGTGACGTGGCTCGCGACACCCCGCCCTGACTTGCCACAAGTCGCACCCTCCAACGAACCATTGTCAGAATTAAAAATCCATGGCGACAATACCACAGTTCGGCGATCGGCATTGCAACCGTTTGGGTACAGGAACGGCTATTATAAAAAGAATAAGCGTATAGGTAAAGGTTGAAAAAACAGGACGGCCGAAAGACAGGGACGCTTGATCCGTCAACACACCAGCCGGAACAGCCGTCGGTGGCACGGGAGCCGCCGGGGCAGGCGCTGGCGCGGGCGTTACCGTTGGTCAAACCAGCACAAATGTTCAAACCAGTCGATTTTATGGTGCTTTGGGGAAACAGTTAATGGCAACCTACAGAGCGAATAAAAAAAATCAACTGCGCAACGCCTTCATAGAAAATGGGCGAAAAAATTTATCGGATCAACAAATCACAAATATTCTGAAAAAACCGGAAGCCAAATTTCATGTCGACGGCCCCGGCTTTGACAAACGCTATCCCGCATCTGCAATCGGGCCCGGAATACTTACAAATTATACGGTTTATGCAAAATACGGAGATATGGAAGAGCCGTTGATCAATCGGACAGTCAAAGTAATTAAAGCAACCCGCCAGGACGTGACAAAAGAAAACATCGAAAAAACGGCCCCGATTGTTTACATTCTCGGTGACGATGCCGCCCTAAAATTGATACTCAACAAAATCGGTGGCGACAATAAAACGCCGACGGATGAGGAAATTAAGGCGCTTGACAAATCTCGTAATTCAGATCGGTTTTAGGTAGGTGCCTCATTGCATAATTCCAGCTTGCCAAGACCACGGGTTTTAATCGCGTTAAGAGCAACAATATCTTTTCTGGAAAAAGGAGGTCGCCAAACACTTATACGACGATCATGTTTTGCTCTTTTGCTCCATAAAACCCGGATACATTGGTTGAAACCAACCGGGATTGGATCAGGGATACCAATTTCTTTCTGTATCCACGGTGGTGTTTCTTGAGCCGTAGCTGGAGCAGATTGCAACACCACCGCCAAAATAAAAATAAAAACAAACATAGAAGATAGTTTAACTTTCATAATTCAATCATAACATGATAATATTTCGCAGGAAAGGAGTATGTTGAGGACACGAATTCTGAAATATCGAGGACGCATTACCTGCTCCTGCTTTTACTCTGGCATCGCAAAGTCACGCACCCCGTCAACAGGTTTCCCGGCCACGCAGAGAAAATGGAATAAGTCTGGACCCTAAAATCCCAAATACCTGAAATATGATGAAAAGACGAAGCCAAAAATCATGAAAAACAAACGGGCGTTTATGTGGGACAGGAAAAATGAAAAACTTCTTTATGTATTTGATATCCCCGGGAACAGTAAAAAGGGGAAATTTACCATCGCAGTCGATGTGAAAAGAAAAAAAGGACCGGGGTCAAAAAAATCCGTCCGCACAAATTCAATCATCAGCGGCGGAATAACCCCACTGAGCGACCTAGGAAAGACAACACAATACCAATTAATTACAGGAAAGTTGTGATCACCTGGTGGGACGTCCCTTCCCCACGTACGGCTTCCTGCTGCCAGGGCAGGCTGGCCCCCAGGTGGACGGCAAATTTTTCCTGTCGACAGGTGACCACGGTGATTATTATAACAGCTATGGATAGAACATGCAAAGAAACCATCGTAGTCTATAAAAAGCAAAAAAGAGCCTCAGCTTATCCGAGGAACAAGCCCGGGGCCAAGGCTCTCCGGTCAAAGACCTACTAAGAAGAATAATAGATGACGGTAGTAATATCAACATGCTTTTCCTTTTTCTACCGCCTGAAATTTTATAGAAACAAAACAACTAAAAGTAATCTTTACAATAAAACAATGAATCTGTTAAGCTAACTCCGTGGTATAATTCGCCGTATTATACCCTGACTTGCCACAAGTCGCACCCTCCAACGAGCCATTGTCAGAATTAAAATCCATGGCGAAAACAGCACAGTGTAGCGCAGAAACCTTTCGGTCATTCGGGTACGGAGCGCTGAAATTATAGATAGAATAACCGGGTCCGTAAAGGTTGAAAAAACAGGACGGCCGGAAGACAGGGACGCTTGATCCGTCAACAGGTTTCCCGGCCGCGCAGGGATTTGACGAAATCTTCGCGTGCGGCGCGGGCTTCTTTGTTGCCGTCGTATTTATCTTCGAATGCCAACGCAAAGCCGCTGCCGACCTGTCGCACGACCCGGCCTTCCATTTTCTGGAAACCCTCCATATGCAATTCGATAAACATATCGTTGCTGATCATCGGGGTTCCGGTCACCGCCGCACCGCCCGCCGATACATTGACCACGGTCGCGTCAAGGGTTTCGCCGTCGGCGACCACCTTGCCCGGCTGATTTATTTCAAAGCGCGGGTGTCTGCGTGACCCCGTATCATCGTTCATAAAGCGGACTCCGGTCAAAAAAAACCAATACAATGAATACGCTATGTTGATAAAATTTACAATGCGCCTGACGCCTAAGCCTTGCAGAACCGTTACCAATCTGTGAAAAAGGGTGAAGATTTTTCCCAAACCCTACGGACCCGGCCCCCCATGCAAGAAAAACCACAAACACCTTCTGACAAATCACCTTGGCAAATCTGGATTGACCGTGGCGGCACCTTTACCGATCTGGTGGCGCGCCGTCCCGACGGCAAACTGGTCAGCCATAAATTATTGTCGGAAAACCCCGAACGCTATAAAGACGCGGCGGTTCAGGGTATCCGTGATCTGTTGGGCCTGAAACCAGCCGACGCCATTCCGGGCGGCGTTATCGACACGGTCAAAATGGGCACAACCGTTGCCACCAACGCATTGCTGGAGCGCAAAGGCGACCGCACCTTGCTGGTCATCAACAAGGGCTTCCACGACGCCTTGCGCATCGGCTATCAAAACCGGCCGAAACTGTTTGAGCGTCACATTGTATTATCGGAAATGCTGTATGAAGACGTGCTTGAAATCGACGCCCGCGTCATGGCCGACGGCACCGAAATCACCCGCCCCGATGCGGATCACGTGCGGGCGGGATTGCAACGCGCTTATGACCGGGGCATCCGTTCCGTGGCCATCGTTTTCATGCATGGTTACCGTTACAGCGAACACGAAACCATGGTCGCGGACATCGCCCGGCAGATTGGTTTTTCACAGGTTTCCACATCCCATCAGACCAGCCCGTTGATGAAACTGGTATCACGCGGCGATACCACCGTGGTCGATGCGTATCTATCGCCTATTTTAAGACGCTACGTCGATCAGGTAGCGGACGAATTAAACGCCTCCGCAAGCGGCGGTCCCCGGTTGCAATTCATGCAATCCAACGGCGGCTTGACCGATGCCCATAAATTTCAGGGCAAGGACAGCATTTTATCCGGTCCCGCAGGCGGCGTCGTCGGTATGGTCGAAACCGCCCGCATTGCCGGGTTTGACAAGGTCATCGGTTTTGACATGGGCGGCACGTCAACGGATGTCTCGCATTTCAACGGCGAATATGAGCGCGCTTTTGAAACGCTGGTGGCAGGCGTGCGAATGCGCGCGCCGATGATGCACATTCACACCGTGGCGGCGGGCGGCGGATCGATCCTGAATTTTGAAGGCGGGCGTTTTCAGGTCGGCCCGGCATCGGCCGGTGCCAATCCGGGTCCCGCCTGTTACCGCCGCGGCGGCCCCTTAACACTGACAGACGCCAACGTCATGCTGGGCCGCATTCAACCACACCAGTTCCCGGCGGTATTTGGCGAAAACGGGGACCAGCCGTTGGCGCAGAGCATCGTCGTTGAAAAATTCAACGATCTGGCCTTGCAGGTTTCATCGGAAACCGGACGCCAACAGACGGCTGAGCAAATCGCCGAAGGGTTCCTGCATATCGCCACCGAAAACATGGCCAACGCCATCAAGAAAATATCTGTCGAACGCGGTTATGATGTCAGCGAATACGCGCTTAATTGTTTTGGCGGTGCCGGGGGACAGTTCGCCTGCCGCATAGCCGACGCCTTGGCTATGGAGACCGTGTTGGTGCATCCCTTTGCCGGGGTGCTGTCGGCATTCGGCATGGGACTGGCCGATGTCCGGGTGATGCGGGAACAAAGTCTGGAACTGGATTTGGATAACGCGGCCCTGCCGACACTTGATAACACCTTTCAACAACTCATTGATGACGCCCTGAAAGAAATTCAGGAACAGGGTCTGCCTGTTGACGACACCACCATCATCAAAAAAGTCCATCTCAGGTACCACGGATCGGACACGGCGTTGATGGTAAGCGACGGCCCGCTTGAAACCATGATCAAAGAATTTCAGGACCGCCACAGACAACGGTTTGGCTTTGTCCAGACAGACGCCCGTTATATCGTGGATGCCTTGAATGTAGAAGCCGTCTATTCGTCCCGGCAAACCACCACCACCCCACCGGCGAACGAAAACCCCGCCCCCGGTGAAAGCGAAACCGTCCCCGTGTGGTTGTCAGGTACACAGCAATCCGTTCCGGTCCACCGCCGCGAGAGGTTACGCCCCGGCGAAGATATCAAGGGCCCTGCGATCATTTCCGAATCCACCGGAACCATCATCGTCGAAGACGGCTGGCAGGCCCAAATCCGGGAAAACGGCGATCTGGTTTTAACCCGGTTCAAGGCCCGCCCACAACGCTTTGCCATTGGTACCGAGACCGATCCGGTAATGCTGGAGATTTTCAACAACCTGTTCATGTCGATCGCCGAACAAATGGGCGCGGTTCTTGCCAACACGGCCAGTTCGGTCAACATTAAGGAACGGCTTGATTTTTCCTGTGCGGTGTTTGATCAATCGGGCGGTCTGATTGCCAACGCGCCCCATATGCCGGTGCATCTGGGGTCCATGGGCGAAAGCATCAAAACTGTTATCCGTGAAAACAAAAACCGTATCAAGCCCGGTGATGTCTATGCCCTGAACGCGCCCTATAACGGCGGCACCCATTTGCCCGACGTCACCGTGATCACGCCCGTATATGACCAGGCCGGAAAGGACTTGTTGTTTTATGTCGGTTCCCGCGGTCATCACGCCGATATCGGCGGCATCACGCCCGGTTCCATGCCGCCCGGAAGCACGTCCGTGGAACAGGAAGGCATCCTGATTGATAATTTCCTGTTGGTGGAAAACGGACAGTTGCGGAAACAGGCGATTACGGAATTGTTATCAAGCGGACCTTATCCGGCGCGAAACATCCCACAAAACATTGCCGACCTGGGTGCGCAAATCGCCGCCAATGAAAAAGGCGTTCAGGAACTGTTGAAGATGACCGATCATTTCGGGCTGGAGACCGTCAACGCCTATATGAAGCACGTTCAGGACAACGCCGAAGAACAGGTCAGGCGCGTCATCGACCGCCTGAAGCCGGGCGCGTTCACAAATCCCATGGACAACGGCGCGGTGGTCAAAGTCGATATCCAGGTTGACCGTAAACAGCGCCGGGCGAAAATTGATTTCACCGGCACCAGCGATCAGACGGATGACAATTTCAACGCTCCGTCGGCGGTTTGTCTGGCCGCCGTGCTCTATGTTTTCAGAACCATGGTCGATGACAATATCCCGCTCAATGGCGGCTGTATGAAACCGCTTGATGTCATCATCCCCGACGGCTCGATGCTGAAACCCCATTACCCGGCCGCCGTGGTCGCCGGCAATGTGGAAACGTCGCAGTACATCACCGACACATTGTACGGTGCCCTTGGCGTGCTGGCATCGTCGCAAAGCACCATGAACAATTTCACATTCGGCAACGACAGTTATCAATATTATGAAACCATTTGCGGCGGATCGGGGGCCGGGCCTGATTTTGACGGCACCAGCGCGGTCCATACCCACATGACCAATTCAAGACTGACGGACCCCGAAGTTCTGGAATGGCGGTTCCCGGTGTTGCTGGAAAGTTTTTCAATCCGTCGGGGTTCGGGCGGGCAGGGAAAATACCGGGGCGGCGACGGCACGGTGCGCCGGGTCAGGTTTTTGCAACCGATGACAGCGGCGATTTTATCGGGCCACCGTATCATCCCGCCGTTTGGGCTGGAGGGCGGCGAGGATGGTGAAACCGGTCAATGCCGGGTTGAACGCAAAAACGGCGACGTACAGATTTTAGGCCCCACCGAACAGACCGAAATGAACGCGGGCGACGTTTTCATCATCCAGACCCCGAGCGGCGGAGGGTTCGGGAAAAAGTAAATCCACAGGATACAGCTCACAAAGCCGGTTTCTTCACACCCGCAACCATATACCCCTTGAAGGCATCACACCCCGCCCCGGGGCCGTAATATTTTATGGCCGGGATGGTTGCGGGTGAGATGGTTTTGAAGTTCGTCAATTGACAATGAATACAGGTAACAATGAATACGGGACGAATTTCAAAGCCTGTATCACGCGACACCCAATAACCCGGTGTCCTTTGAAACCAGCAATTAATGATACCAATTTCTTATTCAGAAAGCTAGTATTCAGGGATGGGGCCCATTTTCGTTTTCAGGAGACCGCACCTTGATAACACGAGCCATCATATTTGCCGCTTTGATTTTATTCGCGCCATCTGTCCGCGCCGAAACGCTTACCATTGTCGGAACCGGTGACGGCGTTACTGTGCTTGAAAACATTGGCCGCGCGTTCAGCAAGATATATCCCGATGTGACCATAAAAGTTCCGCCCAGTATTGGGTCATCAGGTGGCGTAAAAGCCGTGGGACTTGATAAATACCGACTGGGCCGGGTTGGCAGACCGATCAAGGAAAAAGAAAAAATATACGGTCTTGATTACGTACCCTATACCAAATTGCCTGTGGTGTTTTTCGTCAATAACAATGTTGACGTCACGGCGTTGTCATCCGTTCAAATCAACGATATTTTCCGTGGCAAAATCACCAACTGGCGTGAAGTCGGCGGCAAAGACCATAAAATCCGTATTATCCGCCGCGAACGGGGCGACAGCTCGCTGGGTTACCTGAGGCAGTCTTTTCCCGGTTTTGCCGATGTCAAAATCACAAAGAAATCAAGAACGACATTATACAATTCCGAAAACATCGATATGGTTTCAACCGTCCCCGGGGCCATCGGTTTTGGTCCCTATGCTGATGCATTGAAAGCCGGGTTGACAAGCCTGATCATCGACGGTCATCCGCCAACCAGCCCGGACTATCCCACATTCGGCACAATAGGTCTGGTTTTCAAAGCCAAAAACCGTATCGGCACCATCGCCCGGTTTGTTGATTTTTGCACATCAAAACAGGCTTTTGACGCCATCAAGGCAGGATACGGCATCCCATTATCCGAATTCTAGAAAGTCAGGTCCATGCGAACGCTACGACGAGAAATTTTATCAGCATTCCTGCCTTTGATCGTGCTGTCGATTGCCGTTATCGGTCTGGTTTTATGGTATGTTCTTGATCAAAGCATACAGCGTCAAGGTGATCTGGTGTCCCGCCTGATGCGCGCAAATACCAATGCCTCGCTTGATCTTTCCCTGAAAGTTTTTAACGAACAAATCACCTATGAAACGGACCGGCTTGCCAATGACATGAAAGTCCTGTCACAACGGCGCGATCTGTTAATCGCTATGGAAAAAAACCAATATGAAGCCGTCAACCATGCATTAGTGCCGGTCACCAAAGCCAGGAATCTCGCTTCGCTCCTGATACTGGACACAGACGGAAATGTTTTTTCATCCTATCCGGCCAATATCAATAAATCCGATTTAGCCCCGCCCGACCAGAACCGGAATATCATTGATAAATTAAAAACAGTGATCGAAACATCACCGGTCAATTTTGCAACCGGCCTTATCACGCTGGATTCCCGGGTAGCCGGCCTTCTCGGCTTTTCCGGATCCGGGCACAGCGGCAAAGACAAAAAAGTGCTGGGCGTTGTCCATGGCCGAAAACTAATCAATGACTTCGGCGAAGATATCGGCACCCTGATTGCATTTCAAACCATCGATAATTTAAACGAAGGATTGAGCGATATTATTCGAACCGGGGGACAGGCCTTCGTCACCTATTTCGGATTAAACCCGATTTACGGTTCGGGGTTTTCAGGACCGTTGCCAGCGCTTGACGTTGCCACCGGAAATGAAATTTACCGTTCAGGTCATTTAAATCTTGAACGCCGCATCAACGACAAAAAATATTATCTCAGTTGTTCCGCCGTCAAAGATATTGTCGGCAACAGTGTCGCCGTCAATTGTTCAGGTGTCGAAGAAAGCAAAGCCACAAAAGCGCAACAACAAATCATTGACATCGGCCTCCGAACCCGGGACAGGGTTCAATTCTGGCTGGCGGTCATTGGTGGTATTACGGTGGTGGTATTATGGGCCGTCTCGTTATATCTGACCAACCGGATATCGCGTCCGCTTTCATCCATTACCGATGTCATCCGTCGCCTGGGCAACAATGACGGTGATGTCCATACTCCACAAACCCGGACCAATTCCTATGAAATTGATGCCATTTCCAAGGCTCTGGAAACATTCAAAGACAATGCATCCGAGCGCCGCAAAATGGAAAAAATGCTACAGGAAAGCAACGTGCTGCTGGAACAAAGGATCAAGGACAGGACCAACGACCTGAACATAGCAAAAAATCAGGCCGAAGCCGCCAATATCGCCAAATCGGAATTGCTGGCAAATATGAGCCATGAATTAAGAACGCCGTTAAATGCCATTATCGGGTTTTCAAATATCATGGAACAAGGGCTGTTCGGCCCGCTTGAAAAAAAATATCAGAAATACGCAAAAGACATCAATTTGTCCGGCAACCATTTGCTGGAACTGATCAATGACATACTTGATGCATCGGCCATCGATGCCGGGAAACTGGAATTAAACGAAGAAACATTCCATATGGCCAAAGCCTTTAAAATGGCAGTGCAAATGCTTGGCACCGAAAGTGGCGTTAAAAAACTTTCTGTCAAAACACTTGCGCCCGATGGTTTACCTTTGATTTTAGCCGATCAGCGCAGGGTTAAACAAATCATCCTCAATTTGTTATCCAACGCCATCAAATTTACTGAACCGGGCGGGACAATTTCCATGATCGCCGCGGTTAACCAACAAGGCGGACACGTCATCACCATCGAAGATACCGGCATCGGCATGACGGAAAAAGAGTTAGCCATTGCCATGACCGAATTCGGGCAGGTTCAAGGCGCAATGAATTCCAGCCATAAAGGCACCGGGCTTGGCTTGCCCCTAAGCAAGGGATTGGTCGAACTGCATGGCGGCACACTGGAAATCCACAGCAAACCCGGCCAGGGGACAACGGTCACGGTCCATTTTCCGAACACCAGAACCATCCGCTGATCTAATCAACATACCATATATTGCGGGGTTTTCCGGTCTGTATATCCCAAATAAAGTATGCCTGAAATTACTGTTTTCCGTAACTATTTGAATTTACTGATTTTTTCCAAACCATACACATCCATTCGGGAATTGACCCCGTTCCGCCCAACCGTTAAAATACCCGCGTGCTTGTTTTTTGGTTTTTCAGGTGGAGTTACCCGTGCCCGGCATTTTTCATTCAGGCCTGTCAACCCGCACGGTACCGGCGCTGCTGAACACGGTATGGGGTACACTTTTTGCCGCAATTTTGTTATCGCCGGGCCACGCAAAGTCCGAACCCCTGCGCTCTGCATTACAGGAAATGTTGTTAACCAATCCGGTAATCAAGGCGGCGGAAAAAAACCTGCAATCGGCGACCAAGGAAATCGACATCAACCGCGCCAATTTTTTACCGACCATTTCCGCAACCGGGGAAATCGGACCGGAAATTGTTGACAGTCCGGCAGAGCGCAATCAGAACGATGGCCAAGGCGGGAAACCGTCTTCGCGGCTGAGACAGAAAGCCGGTCTGACCGTGACCCAGTCGCTGTTTGACGGTTATTCCAATGTCTCGGCATTGCGTTCGGCCCAACTGAACCGGGAAATTGCCGCCATTTCACTGGAAGGCACCCGGCAAAACACTATCTTCGAAGGGATCAGGGTTTATATCGATGTTTTGCGCCAGCAGCGATTGATCGAATTATCCCGGGAAAACGAACAAACCATCCAGCGCCAGCTTAATCTCGAGGACGAACGGGTACAGCGTGGCTCCGGCGTGGCGGTGGACGTTCTGCAAGCCAAATCCCGTCTGCAAACGGCCAAGGAAAAACGCGTCACCCTTGAAGGCGCGCTTCAGGACGCCATCACCCGGTATGTGCAGGTTTTCAGCAGGGCACCGGATATTGAAACCATGATGGACCCGGTACCGCCCATTGAAATGATCCCGAGCACGCTGGAACGGGCCATTGAAATTTCCGTTACCGAAAACCCGGCGGTGACCAATTCCGGTGTCAGCGTCGAAGTGGCCAAGGAAAACCGCCGCGCCGCCGCCGCCGGGATGTACCCGTCCATTGATCTGGAAGGCAGCTGGAACGTGGAAAAAGACAACAACACCACCCTTGGCGTGCGCCGCGATTATTCGGTTGTGTTGAAAGCGTCATGGGATTTGTTTTCCGGCTTTTCAACCAAAAACTCACGCACCCAGGCCACTTTTGATTATGGTGCCAGCAAGGACAGCTATGACGATACGGTGCGGAAATTGACGGAACAGACCCGGCTGGCATGGCAGGCCTTGATCACATCCCGGCAACGTATTGAATTGCTGGAAAACGCCGTCAACATCGCATCGGAAGTTTTTCAGGCGCGCAAGAAGCGCCGTCAACAGGGTTCGGAAACGGTGATCAGCGTGCTTGATTCGGAAAGCGAGGTTAATCAGGCACAAATTGACTATACCACGGCTGCCTATGATGAACGGCTCGCGGTTTATCAGTTGTTACTGGCCATGGGCCGCCTTGACGGCCAGCGCCTTGATCTGGCTTTGAATTAAAATATGGAATTGAAAACGGGCGACATATGATCAAAATTCTGGGACGGAAAAATTCACTGAACGTGCAAAAAGCCATGTGGACGGCCGCCGAGCTGGAGCTGGATATTGTGCGCGAGGATATCGGTGGTGCCTATGGCGGCAACGACACGGCGGAATATCTGGCCCTTAACCCCAACGGCAAAGTACCGGTGCTGATGGACGGTGATTTCGTGTTGTGGGAATCCAACGCCATCGTGCGCTATTTGTCCGAAGTTTATGGTCAATCGCCGTGGCTGCCAAAAGATGTTCAAACCCGCGCCCTTTGCCATCAATGGCAGGACTGGTACACCGGCACCATGAACGGGCCGATGTCAACGGTGTTCTGGACCGTGGTCCGCACCCCGCCTTCGTGGCAAACCGGAGAAATGTTTGATCTCGGCCTGAAAGAAGCCGCCCGGTTGTGGGGCATACTGGATCATCATTTGAAATCCCGTGACTTTGTTTGCGGGCATGATCTGACATTCGGCGATGTGGCTGTGGGGTGCGGGGTTTACCGCTGGTACGGTATGGAGATTGACCGCCCGTCCCTGCCTTCCCTTGAAAAATGGTACGCCCGGTTACAGGACCGGGCTTGTTACCGCGAACACGTTATGGTGCCCATTACCTGAACAAAACGGCGCTTGTTGCCGCCACAAGTTTCCGCGCCGGATTCCGGGTTAATTTTTAAGGCGGTTACCATTGATCAGGAACAGTTGAATTTGACAGCATCCTGAAAGACGCCCATACTCCCATCAGTGGTCTCTCCGCGCCTTTATCCCTCCGCTTTATTCCGCCTCTTTATTGCGCATATGAGGCGGCGAGGGGCAGTCGGGGCATCGGCGCCAATGACCGGACTTGGGACAAACGTGCTCCATGGGGCCGTTTGCATCACCCGGAAGCCGAGGAACCGGGGCCTTTTGGTCCCGGTTTTATTTTGCCAATCGCACGATGCTAGCTTTCCTTTCTGCATCGCGCCCTGAAAGCAAGGGTTCTCATTAACGATTCTTTATCCTGAAATAATGAAAAAGCATTAAGATTGAAACGGTCAAACATCTTTAACACTTTGTCTTTTTCCGAGCCCGGCAATATAAATTTGCGCAGAACATCCTATCCCGGCTCATCAAGATTAAATACGTCATTATGAGGCGCATATTGCCATCCATTATTTTCAAATTTGGCCGATATAGTGTATTGGCTTTTTTGTAAAAAATGCCGTTTTGGTCCTTTGACGTTCGGGCCTAAACTTTTGATTTGTGGATTACTGCTATTCGTTTCCTTTAGATTATCCGTCATTTCCTGATAACTATAAATGGCGACATTTCCGTTCTTTTTTGCATCTTCAAAAGCAAAAAAAGCCGCAATATACGGCGATGACGTCCAATCAAGTAATGGCGACGGGTACCCATGATGGCGCAAATAAACAAAATATTCATACGACTGGAAAAACGGCTTGATAGCAGAATTCAGATAATCAAAATCTTTTACCCACTTTGAATATTTATCATATTCGGGAATATTCCATTGCTCCTTGGTAAAGGCTTCAATTTCAGGATTTATTGAAAGAATGCGCCGATAATAATCCAGAAAAGAAATTGGCATATTTTCAATTCTTTCCAAAGTGCTGGAAAGTTTCCAAGATGCTCTACCCTGTCCCCGGTACAGTATGGTCGAGCCACTATTACCGGACTCAAAATCCAAGACCTGTTCTTCAAACTCTTTCCAACTACCTAATGTTTTTACTTTTTCCATAAAACCATTATAGAAGGTATTGTTTAAAGTTTCAGCAATTAAAGTTTTCTATGCAATCAAACTGTCGATGGCGGCGGTGACGCCGCCCAGCCTAACCGGGATGTTTGCCAGTTGCAAGGCCGCTTCGACGCTGGCAAGGGTGCCTAAAATCATCGGCTCGTTGAGATCGCCCATATGGCCGATGCGGAATGATTTCCCGCCCAACCGGCCAAGGCCATTGCCCAGGGCGACGTTAAAACGGTTACGGCAAATATCAAAAATTTTTCCGACATCATAATTTTCGCCCACCATAATGGTTGATACGGAATTGGATTGCTGATTTTTATCAAGGGCGTTCAGTTCCACCGCCCCGGCTTCGGCCCAGTGGTTGATCGCCGTGCGCACGGCGCCGGACAGGCGGGCATGACGGGCAAACACATTTTCAAAACCTTCTTCATGCAGCATGTCGATGGCTTCTCTTAAACCGAACATCAAATGTTCCGGCGCGGTGCCGCAAAACCACAGGTAATGTTCTTCCCCCTTGCGCGCCTGCCAGTCCCAATAGCCGCTCAGACCGCCGCCCTTTTGACAGGCACCCATGGCCCGCTGGCTGGCCGCGGTGAAGCTGATGCCGGGTGGCAGCATTAAACCTTTTTGTCCCGCCGCCACCGCCACATCCACGTCCCAGTCATCCATTCTGAAATCCGTCGTCATCAGGGAGGCAATGGTATCGACCAGCAACAGCGCCGGATGACCGGCGTCATCCATGGCACGCCTTACAGATTTGATATCCGTGGTCATACCCGTCGCGGTATCGGTTTGCACCGCCATCACCGCCTTGATTTGATGGGCCTTATCGTCTTTCAGGGCTTGGGCGATATCATCAGGTCGGCAAACGGTGCGCCAGTCACAGGGCAATTCGGTGGTTTCAACGCCATTGCTGCGGGCCATCCGCGCCCAGCCTTCGGAAAATTGCCCGCTTCCGGGGACCAGCACCCTGTCTCCCGGAGCCAGTACGTTTTTTATGGCCGCTTCCCACGCCCCATGACCGTTGGCGGAATACAGAAATACATCCGCACTGGTCTGAAACAGGGATTTCAGATCATGCAAAAGCTGCGCCGCAAAATCCCTGAAATCGGGAGCTGCAAATTCCACCGCCGGACGGTTCATGGCCCGCAAAATCCGGTTCGGGATGTTGGTCGGTCCGGGCGTTTGCAAAAAATTCCAGCCACGGAGAACGGTCATCATTTTTATCCTTTATTATTTGCCACTGAATTCGGGATCACGTTTTTCGATAAAGGCCGAAACACCTTCCCGGTAATCGCCGCTGTCACAAAGGGCGTAACTTTCTTTCGCATCATCTTTGGTCAAATCCGTCCCGGACATCAAGCGGTTTATGAACCGTTTATTGGCCCGGGCTGCCAACGGGGCGCCAGACTGAATACGGGATGCCGTTTTCAGGGTTTCGGTTTCCAGTTCATCGTCTTCAAAGACTTTATTTACCACACCGCGGGCACAGGCTTCGTCCGCTTTCAGCACCCGGCCTTCCAGCAACAGTTCCAGCAACAAAGACCGCCCCGCCACATTCAGAACCGGGGCCATTTCCGGATAGGCAAAAGCGTGGCCGATGCGGTTGATGGGCACGCCAAAACGGCCGGAGCGCCCGGAAATCCGGATATCACAACAGCACGCAATTTCCAGTCCGCCGCCGGTACAGGCGCCATAGATCATGGCGATGGTCGGATGTTTGTGGCCGAGCATTTTATCCAGCGTTTGCTTGACGACGGCACCATATGTTTCCGCCTGTATGGCATTGGCGCGGACATCGGTAAATTCCGCAATATCGGCCCCGGCGGCAAAGGCTTTCATCCCCTGACCGCGAACGATCACGCAACGCAAATCATCATTGCCGTCCAGTTCATCCATCACCCGGCCCAATTCGGACCACGCCTTTAAATTCAGGGCGTTGCGTTTCCCGGGGTTATCAATAACAACCCAGGCCAAAGCCCCGTCAATGCGGTGATGGATGATTTTTTCCATAACAGTTTCCTTGTTTCCGGCGATCAATCTCAATACCATCGGGTTTCCGTTTTTAAAAGACTGTAAAAGGACCCGGTAAAAATGCCGTCACCATCCATAAACACCCCTCTTGCGGATATCCGCGAGGCTGCGGTTCTGGGGGCCGGAACCATGGGCCGCGGCATCGCCACCTCGTTGGTCAACACCGGCATTGCCGTAACCGTCATTGATCCCGAGGCAACGGCTCTGGAAACAGCGCGCACGGCCATCGCTGATATTTTTACCGCTAGCGTCAAACGCGGCAAAGTGACAGCGGATGAAAGCAAATCAAGACAACAACAGATTTCATATGACACGGGGGACGATGCCTTGAAAACCGCCGATGTTATCATCGAGGCCGTCTATGAAAACCGTGATCTGAAACAGAAACTCTTTAAAAAAATGGATCGTCTCGGCAAACCCGGATGCATTCTGGCATCAAACACATCATCGCTAAGTATTGATGATCTGGCCGATGTGACACGCCATCCGCAAAATGTGCTGGGGCTGCATTTTTTCAGCCCGGCCCACATCATGAAACTGCTTGAAATCGTTCGCGGTAAAAAAACATCCGCTGATACCATACAGCGGGCGCGTGCGCTGGGCGAAAGGATCGGTAAAATCCCGGTTGTCGTCGGCAACTGCCCGGGATTTACCGGCAACCGCATGTATCACAAATACAACGCGCAAGCGTTTCATTTGCTGGAAGAAGGCGCGGCCCCGGAACAAATCGACGGCGCTTTAAAAAAATTCGGTTTTGCCATGGGACCGCTTGCCGTCGGCGATTTATCAGGGCTGGATATCGGCTGGAACATTCGCAAGGAAAAAGCCAAACTGGAAGGCATTGATGCGGATGCCCCGATTGTTCCCGATATGATTTGCGAAGCCGGACGGTTCGGTCAGAAAACCGGAAAAGGCTGGTATCAATACCACGGTGGCGATCGTACACCTGTGCCTGATCCGGACGCCATGGCGATCATCATGGCAGCGTCAGAAAAACGCGGCATCCGGCGCCGGGAAATTACGGATAAGGAAATCACCGAGCGATGCGTCTTTGCGTTGATCAACGAAGGGGCCAGATTGCTGGACGAAGGCATGGTTGAAAACACAGCCGACATTGACACGGTGTGGACCGCCGGATACGGTTTTCCCAAAGACAAAACCGGCCCCATGCATTATGGCGAAAGCATTGGACTGAACCACGTCACAGAACGTTTGCAGCACTATTACAACAACGGTGCTACCGCGTTAAAACCGGCGCCGTTACTGGAAAAACCGGTCGCCGGCGGGCAAACGTTTTCTGACCTGACGGAACACAAAAGGAAACACAGATGATTAGGCCTGCCAACGACAGCCTGTTGACCGAATTCAGTGACGGCATTTTACGGATCACCTTCAACCGTCCGCAGCACCTGAACGCGCTCAATATCAAACTGGTTCAGGCTTTGCAGGAAATCTTTGAACACATCAAAACAGATGCCCGCATCCACGCCGTGATTTTGGCCGGGTCCGGCGGGCATTTCATGGCTGGCGGTGATATCAAATATTTTCAGGATAAACTTGAAAACACACCGGATAAACAACAACTGGCCGCTGGTTTCAAAAAACTGCTGGACGATATTCACCACACCATCATCACCATCCGCACCATGCCGCAAACGGTGATTGCCGAAGTTTCCGGGGCCGTCGCCGGGGCCGGGTTCAGTTTGATGCTGGCCTGTGATCTGGTGGTGGCAGCCGAGACGGCTTTTTTTACCCTCGCCTATCGTCATTTGGGTGTCAGCCCCGATGGCGGTTCGACCTACGGCTTGCCACGTGTCGTCGGGCAAAAACGCGCCGCCGAAATCGCCCTTTTGGGGGATCGTTTTGACGCCAAAACCGCGCTCAACTGGGGTTTGATCAACCGGGTTGTCGGTGAAGACGAATTAACGGCTTCTGCCCGCCAATGGGCTGAAAAAATAAGCCACGGTCCGGCACAGGCGTTAAAAGAAACCAAAACATTGCTGAATGCGTCCCTTGACAAAGACCTTCGTCGGCAACTGGATCTGGAAACGGAAACCTTTTGCAAAAGCAGCCAAGGCAAGGAATTCGAAGAAGGGGTCCACGCCTTTATGGAAAAACGCAAACCTGATTTTTCATAATGCCCATTATCCGTGTTCAACCTCGGCTGTGAACATATACCCGGCATTGCGGATGGTTTTAATCATTTGCGGGGATTTCGAATCCGGTTCAATTTTTTTCCTGAGCCGGGCGATTTGCACATCGACGCTGCGATCAAACGCCGGGGTATCGGCGGAATGGGTATAATCCATGAGTTGATCACGCGATAACACCCGGTTTGGATGTTCCAGAAAAGCCACCAGCAACGTAAACTCGCCGGACGACATGGACACCGTATTGCCGCCGGGCGACGTCACCGAGCGGGTTTGTAAATCCAGTTTCCAGTCACCGAACAGATAGACCCCCTTGACCGGTTTTTCCGGTTTGGGTGCGCTTTTCAAACGGCGAAGAACGCTGCGGGTGCGGGCCAGAAGTTCCCGTGGTTCGAACGGTTTTGCCACATAATCATCGGCCCCGATTTCAAGGCCGATAATTTTTTCCGTGGTTTCCCCGCGACCGCTTAAAATCAACACGCCAACGTTGCTGTGCTCTTTCAGACTTCGGGTCAACGTCAGACCGTCAATACCCGGCAATCCCAGATCAAGAATAACAACGTCTATTTTTTCGTTTTCTACTGTTTCAACGACTTTTTCGCCGCTGGGCAAGGTAAAAACCTTGTATCCGGCGCTTTCGAGCGCAATCCGGACAACCTGGCGGATACCCGGTTCGTCGTCAACGACAAGTATCCTTTCAGCCCCGCTCATATTTGCCCCCCCAATTAACCACTATTCTTATTCGTTGTATTATTATGTTATGATTTTGTAATCATAATCAACAGGAAACACCAAATATGGAATATTGATTTTTTTCCGAAAACCGAAAACAAACCCTGCACGGACTGTATTTTTCTGATATAATCCTCGAACGTCGGCTTGTTTTCCGGCTTTATTTCCCGCTATGAAAAAATTCATGAACGAAACCGATCCATTGCAGCACAAATTAAATGAATTGTTGAGCGAGCACCGTGATCTTGATCAGGTCATCGAACGCATTGCCGAGACGGCACCGTTTGACCAGCTACAATTGCAACGACTGAAAAAACGCAAACTCGCACTGAAAGATGCCATCAGCCGTCTTGAGGACATGATCTTGCCCGACATCATTGCCTGATATCATCGGAATCCGGGCGCAGCAAATCCTGATCGGCCTTCATCACCAGTGTTTCCGGACTGTCGCCCGGTGCCATGGCTGCATAGCCGAATTTCACTTTCAAAGTGATATTTTCAATGCGGTGATCGGATGTTTGCACCATCGCAGGGGTGGCGGAAAGACTTTTGCCGATGGCCGCTTCCAGTTTCTGTGCCGCCGGTTTGCCGCCGCTTAACAACACAATGCCAAAATCATCACCGCCCAAAGAACCCATAACCTGAACCGGCTGTAAATTGGATGCGACGATTTTACAGAAATGATCAAGCACCTGATCCAGTGCTGCCCGGCCATGCCGTTGCCGAACCATGGGCGCATTTACAAGATAACACAACATCAACCCGGCACCGTTTGCTGTGGCTTCGTCCTGAATTTCCTGGGTCTGGCTAACCAGTGCAAGGTTCAACTCCCGGTAAAACTCATGGCGGTTGATGGTTTTCAGAAAGGCGTGTTTTTCCGCCAACTGCTGAAAATGCTTTTCCTGTCCGGACAGGCGGCCAACTTCGGCCCGGAGTGCGGTAATTTCCCGGGACATCCCGGCCACAATCAGATCCACTTCCGGCGGTAATTTATGGGCCAGCAAACCGTCAAACTGAACCGCACCCTGTCGTTCCGGGTTATGATCACCGGCCCTGTTGTCATCGCCATTGCCATGATCATCACGGGACTGGCGTTGATTTTGCCGCTCCGGATGCTTGCCTACGGGTAACGCTTTACTGGCTTTATTGACTTCCATCATCTTCAGCCTTCGTTCGCTTAAACCAACTGGTGAAATTTTTCAGGATTCGGGTTCCCTACACTATACACAGCATGGTTAACAATATGTTGACATCTTGAACTTGTTTCAAAAAATAAAGCCGTTATAGTGTGCGGCCTTCATACATCACAGACACAGATAAAAGACACAGGTAAAAGATTAAAATCCATGACAGAAAACACTTCATCCAGCACCACAGCTTCAAACCCGAAATCCACTCCGTCAGTCGGCGTCCTGATGGGCAGTCAGTCCGACTGGCCGGTTATGAAAAACGCCTGTTCCATGATGGATGAACTTGGCATCCGTTATGAAGTCAACGTCTTTTCCGCCCACCGCAATCCCGAACAGGTCCATGACTATACCACAAAAGCCAAAGACAGGGGATTAAAAGTCATCATCGCCGGAGCCGGAATGGCAGCGGCCTTGCCGGGTGTTGTCGCCGCCCTGACACCGCTTCCGGTGTTGGGTGTTCCCATGGAAACCCGGGTCATGGGCGGCATCGACAGTTTATTGTCCATGGCGCAAATGCCGGGCGGGATTCCTGTGGGGACTTTGGCCATCGGCAAGGCAGGGGCGAAAAACGCGGGCCTGTTGGCAGCAGCCATTATTGCCCTGTCTGACACAGCCGTTGAAAAAGCGCTCAACGATTTCCGCAAACAACAAAACGAAACCGTTGCCCAGGTTTCCATGGATGACTGAGTTTCCATAGCGGCTGAACGGTTATTCGGTTTAAGGTCTAGGCGACACCAGCTTGCGTATTCAGGCTGCTTTCGATATCGCCCATGGTCAGGCGTTTCAGTTTGAAGGCTTCCAGCAGTTCGATTTCAATGGCAATGGTTTTGCCCAGTTCACTGGACACCATGTATTTGACAAAATCGATCAATTCGCGTGACTGCCCGGGGAAAACCAGAATATTGGTCAGCAATTCACGGCGGATCAACGGCGGATATTTAAGGATTTCCAGCACCAGAAGTTTTTTCACCTTGGTCGGGATGCGCAGGCTGCCAAACAACCGGTCAAGACAAAAACTGTAAATCCCGAAATCCAGTTTTCCGGCCACGGATTGGGTGAAATCCCTGAATTCATCCAGAAACGGACCCGGCGTGATTTTACCGTCCATCAATTTTTTGACGATTTCCAGAAAAGCCCGATACCGTAACCGGGCCGGGCTCAGCATTTCACCCAGATCGGCTTCGATGGCGCGAATTTCCGCAGCCCGGAAATGGGCTTCGCGGATGCTTCTGGCCGACGCTTTGACATCGTCAGAAAGGGCTTCCTGTTCAATCAGGTAAAACAGACGTTCATAGCGCTGTTTTTGTTGCGGCGACATTTTTTGCGCCTTTTCGCTAAGCGGCAACAATGCGGCGCGGGCAACAAGGATGTCTTTGGAACAGATCGTGGCAATGGCCGTGGCGTCGGACGGCATGACGGTTGACCTGAAATCATCGGTAATGACAAAACGCGATCCGTCAACGACGGTCAAATACCGTCCCAGTTTGGAACAACCCAAAAAATGATCGGCCAAAGCGGTTGATGGCACAGCCGTTTGCGGGGCCGTTTGCTGGGCCGTTTCCGGGGCCGTTTTTGGAGCCGTTTCCGGAGTCGTTTTTGGGATCGGGCCGGGCGCTGATGGTGGCCGGACGTTTGTATCCGCGTGTCGGTCCGGTTGGGGGGTTTCATTTTGCCGGGTCGGGTGCCGTAAAGGGCCCGGCGGAGCCAGTTTTTCCGCCCGGGTTCCGTTGACAGGTCTTTTAATCCTTGAGAACAAGGAGTTTCCGGAACGTGGCGGAGGAGGGTCCTGTTTCATATTCATACCCAATATCAAAGCAAGGTGTCACCATAACATTAATTCCCCGTTTTGGCTATGCTGCAAAACCCGCAATGGCATAAAAATAATCCCTGAAATGAGGGAATGTATTCTGCAAACCGTCCCTCAACAGTTTACATTTTTGTGAAACACGAATCCGTGTTGCAATGTGATTGGAGGCTCCCTCTTTATTTTTGCACTGTTGTAACGGGCGATTCCCTCATCGCCCTTGCGTTTATAAATTGCCTTGAAACGCTGCCCTGCTAGGACAAACCGACGGGCAAAACAGGATATCCAGACTGGGCGTGCGTTTTTGCACGCCTTTTTTTTATGGCTTTCTTTATTGTGTTTATTACTTACCGATGGGTAACCATAAAGAAAACCCGTGACGTACACAAATTATATATTCAAGGTTAAGGAAAAAATTTATCGCCGCTGAAAAGCCTGCTTTGAAAACAGCGGTCCTGTTTTATCGGAAACAAATCCGGTGAACTTGCGCCGCGCCATGATCATGTCGACGACGTTTTTCAGCCGCCGGTGCAAAAACGACCACGTGTCCGGAAAATCGCCCTGTTCGTCGGCTTCGTCGCCCAACCAGTACAGCATGGTCAACCCGTACACCGACACCAGCAGGGAGCGTTTGGAATAGTGACTGAAGTCTGCGGATTTATCGCCGGACAAGTACCAAACCCGGGAACAGGTCCGCCACGCCATATTCGCGGCCACCAGGCTGTTTTGCGGCAACGCCAGCCAGGCCATCAATTTCCGGACCGCATCGCGGTGGGCGCTCGCCAGTTGAAAACGGTGTTTGATACAGCTTTCAATTTTTTCGGTCATTCCCAACGCCTTGAACCGAGGGGTCGCCATGTCTTTTTCAACCCGGCGGTCCATCCAGTCGGCGTAATGATCGACCACATCGACCATGCCGCCCGTGAAATAATTTTTGACAATGACCGGCGAAATATCGCTGTCCGGCAAGGCATCGGCAATAGCGGCCAGCAAGGCTTTGTCGGTCCAGCCATCAAACACCACATGGGGCAGCATGGATTCTATAATCCTGTCTTTGATCCGGGTACGGTCATCATCCGTCATGATCGGCTCTCCTTTATCTTTCACGTTCAACTATAGACGCCTGTTTCCGGTTTTACTGTTCACGTTTTGACAATTCTTCGACAAAACCAAAGGACGACAAATCCTGCATCCGTTCCGGGTACAGAGTCCCGTCCAGATGATCACATTCATGTTGCAGCACCCGGGCATGAAAACCGTGGGCTTCGCCTTCGATCGAATCCCCGTTCAACAACGTCGCTTTATAGTGAATGTCAAGATAGCGTTCAACCGCCCCGGCCATGCCCGGCAAAGACAGACAGCCTTCGACGGCAACACCGGTTTCATCGCCAATGGGCGTCAACACCGGATTGATAAAGGCGCGCAGGGCCACCATTTCATTTTCCCCGGCGCGGGATTCGGGAACATGATAAATGATGATGCGTTTGCTTTCATGGACTTGCGGTGCGGCCAATCCGGCACCACCGATATCCACCAAAGTGTCCACCATATCGGATACCAAAGTCTTGATCGCCGGATCATCGCAGTCTGTGACCGTGTCCGCCACCATTCCCAGCACCGGATGGCCCATACGTGCAATTTTTAAAATAGCCATTGGCCGTTTGTTATCCTTGTTGTTGTCTGTTACCCATGGTTTCGGCAAATTTATCCTGAAACAATCAAAAAAGCCAAAAAAAAGCCAAAAAAATCCATCAACGACCTTCCCAATTCCGAAAGAGCGTGATAGAAGACCCTCCTTGCCGGGAACAACAGGTGTATCCGGTTGGGGTTTGGTGTAAATCATATTGCTGTCATTTTACGGATTTACCGGTATATTACAGTTAATGAATGCCGTCCTGAAAACTGAAACCATGATGAAAGAGAACAACACGTGCAAGTCTCTGTCCGCGATAACAATGTCGATCAGGCGTTAAAAGCCCTGAAAAAAAAGATGCAGCGTGAAGGCATCTTCCGTGAAATGAAATTGCGCCGCGCTTATGAAAAGCCGTCCGAGCGCAAAGCCCGCGAAAAAGCCGAAGCCGTGCGCCGCGCCCGCAAACTGGAACGCAAACGCATCGAACGCGAAGGCTTTTAGGCCCGAATTCCTTCAAGGAATTTTTACGATGCCTTTTATTCAGGCCCTTCTGTATTCACAGACGGGCCTGTTTTTGCGCCTGCACCACTTTAAAAACTGCGATTATTTCTGACACCTGCGCCGGATATTAGGTCTTCATTTTCACAAAATAATAGTGTAGTCTGCGGGCCTGTTTCATTGACCGGACCCGAACACCCATGTCCATTGCCATCGTCTTCGCAGGGCTTGCCACCGGGCTTTTACTGGGGATTCTCGGTAGCGGCGGCTCCATCATTACGCTTCCGGCGCTGGTCTATTTACTGGACGTGGCCCCGAAACCGGCCATCGCCATGAGCCTTGGCATTGTCGGTCTGACGGCCTCCATTGCCACGGTTCACCATTTCATCAAAGGCAACGTCAATGTGCCGGTAGCGCTGGTCTTCAGCATCTTTGGTGCCATGGGAACCTATGGCGGCGCCCGCTTGGGGGTGTTGATGCCGGAAACCCTGCAACTGGGTCTGTTTGCGGTGATCATGTATCTGGCCGCCTATCAGATGCTGAAAAACGCCCCGGCGGTGGCTGTTCCGGCGCGGGTGCAAAGCGATGGCACCACGTCCTCGGGCAATGAAACCCTGTCCGGCAGACGCCTCGGCCACATTGCCGGGCATGGCATCGTTGTCGGCATGTTAACCGGGATGGTCGGCGTCGGCGGCGGTTTTTTAATCGTGCCGTCACTGGTGTTGCTGTCCAACATTCCCATGAAACAGGCTATTGGCACTTCCCTTGCCATCATCGCCGTCAAATCGTTCGCGGGGTTTGCCGGATACGCAGGTTCCATTGCCATTGACTATACGTTAATGGCGACATTTGTTGCCGTCGCCATTACGGGCGGCGTTGCCGGCGGCTATCTGTGTCAGTACATATCAGCCAGACTTTTAAAGAAAAGTTTCGCTGTGTTTCTAATGGTCGTCGCCACCTATATCGTGTTCAGGGAGTTTTTGAATTAATGCCAAACCCCCAAAAAACCAAGCGACGTCATTGATAAAATCAGTCACATGACCGGACGGAAAAAACTACGCTCATAGCTCAAGATGCAATCCGTGTCTTCTGCAAAAGAGAATGCGGCCATACAGTCCGCATCATCAAAGGACTTGTTACGGTATTCTTCATAAGCGGCCAAGCTAGGAAACGAAAATAGCGCGAGCGCAATATTGTTCGCGCCCTCTGATGGCAAAAAATAACCATGATGCGTGCCGCCAAATTTATTTACCAGCGGGATCCACATTTTGGCGTAGCATTCAAAATCAGATATTTTCTTCGGATCGATGACATACCTGAGATAGCACGTGATCATAGAAAGCTTTCCTGTGCTCAAACCTGCTTTATGCCAATGCCTGCACGATTTCTTCGGTCATTTTTTTGGCATCGCCAAACAGCATCATGGTGTTGTCGGCAAAAAACAGTTCGTTATCGACACCGGCATAGCCGGAACTCATCGAACGTTTGACGAACAACACGGTTCCGGCTTTTTCCACGTCCAGTATGGGCATGCCGTAAATGGCGCTGGTTTTATCGGTTTTCGCCGCCGGGTTGGTAACATCGTTGGCCCCGATGACAAAGGCAACGTCGGCGCTGGAAAATTCATGATTGATTTCCTCCAACTCGAAAACTTCGTCATAGGGAACGTTGGCTTCGGCCAGCAACACATTCATGTGTCCCGGCATACGTCCGGCCACCGGATGAATGGCATAGGACACTTCGACGCCTTCTTCTTTCAGAATATCGGCCATTTCCCGAAGCGCGTGCTGGGCCTGTGCCACCGCCATGCCGTAACCGGGGACGATGATCACTTTGCCGGCGTTTTTCATCAGGAACGCCGCATCATCGGCGGCCCCGGATTTAACGGAACCACCGGATTTTCCAGCAGCCGCCGCAGGGTCCGCGCCTTCGCCACCAAAACCACCCAGCAAAACGTTAAAGATCGAGCGGTTCATGCCTTTGCACATGATGTAACTGAGGATAGCACCGGATGAGCCGACCAGAGCGCCGGTAATAATCAATGCCGGATTGGAAAGCGTAAAACCAATGCCGCTTGCGGCCCAGCCGGAATAGGAATTGAGCATGGAAACCACCACCGGCATATCAGCCCCGCCAATGGGAATGATCAACAAAAACCCGATGGCAAACGACAACGCCGCCAATACCCAGAAGGCGGTGTAGGATTCCGATGCGGCAAACACAACCAGCGTTGCGATAATGACAATTCCGATCAAGGCGTTTAACGCATGTTGGCCTTTGAAGGTGATCGGCGAGCCGGACATCACGCCCTGTAACTTGGCAAAAGCTATCAGGGAGCCTGAAAAAGTAATGGCACCGATAACGGTACCCAGCGACATTTCCACCAGTGACCCGGCGTGGATTTCACCAACCGCCCCCAAACCATAGGCTTCGGGGTTGTATAAAGCCGCCGACGCCACAAACACAGCCGCCAGACCGACCAGCGAATGAAACGCCGCCACCAATTGCGGCAATGCGGTCATCTGAATACGCAAAGCGACCACGGTGCCGATGCTGCCACCGATTAAAATACCGATGATAATCATGGTGAAGCTGACCACCCCCGGCGACAATAACGTCGTGACAATGGCGATCACCATACCGATGATCCCCATCAGATTGCCGCGCCGGGCCGTTTCCGGAGAACTTAAACCGCGAAGCGCCATAATGAAACAGATGGCGGCGATGAGATAGGCAAAACCTGTTGCGTTTTCTGACATTGTTCGTTTTCCCTATTTCTTTTTCTTGAACATGGAGAGCATGCGCTGGGTGACGATAAAGCCGCCGAATATATTAACCGACGCTAACGTTACGGCCAAAAAACCCATCACTTTTGAAAAATCAATATCGGCCGGACCGGCGGCCAGCAAACCACCGACAATGATCACCGATGAAATGGCGTTGGTGACGCCCATCAGAGGCGAATGCAGTGCCGGGGTCACGCTCCAGACCACGTAATAGCCGATAAAACAGGCCAGTACGAAAACCGTGAACAACTGTAAAAACGGATCACTGCCCGAGCTGTCAGCGACTTGCGAGACAACAACCTGGGTCGCACTGTTGGCCAGGTCTTCGGCCTGTTTCATGACATTGGCCGCATCGTTGGCCAGTTTCGATGCCAGATCGGCAAGGGTTTCCGGATTCATGATGGTTTTCCTTTCTTGCTGTCTGATTTGGCGGCTTTTTTGGGGGCGGCTTTTTTGGGTGCCGCTTTTTTAGGGGGCGCTTTTTTTGCCGATTTGGGCATCAAATCCAGCACCCGTTGATTGACAACAGCACCGTCTTTGGTCACCAAAGTGCCTTGAATGACTTCATCATCCCAATCAATGTTCAAAGCGCCGCTGTCTTTGTCGATAAAGGGACTGAGGAAATTGACAATGTTGCGGGCAAACAGCGAACTGGCATCTTCGGCCAGACGCCCCGGAACATTCAGATGGCCAATGATTTTAACCCCATTGGCGGTTTCCACAATCTGGCCCGGCTTGGCACCGGCGACGTTGCCGCCGGCCTCGATCGCCAGATCAACAATCACCGCGCCCGGCTTCATGGATTTGACCATATCGTCCGTCACCAGCACCGGGGCCGGACGACCGGGAATCAACGCCGTTGTTATGACCACGTCCTGTTTGACGATGTGATCGGCTACCACCTGTTTCTGTTTGGCGAAATATTCAGGCGGCATTTCCTTGGCGTAACCGCCCTCGGTCTGGGCGTCTTTTTCCATTTCCGCATCGACTTCAAGAAATTTCCCGCCCAGACTTTCAACCTGTTCACGGGTCGCCGGGCGAACATCGGTGGCGGTGACCACAGCGCCCAGACGTTTGGCCGTGGCGATGGCTTGCAAACCGGCAACTCCGACTCCCATGATAAAGGCCTTCGCAGGGGCAATGGTTCCCGCCGCCGTCATCATCATCGGAAACGCCCGGCCCAATTCCGCCGCCGCATCAAGAACCGCTTTATACCCCGCCAGATTGGACTGAGATGACAGGATATCCATGCTTTGTGCGCGGGTGATCCGGGGCATCAGTTCCATGGCAAAAGCCGTCACGCCCGATGCCGCCACCGCGTTCAGCCCGGCCGGATCATTGAGCGCGTTCATGGATGCCACAACAATGCTGCCTTTTTTGATTTTCGAAAGTTCCCCGGCGTCGGGACCGCGCACTTTTAAAATCACGTCACCTGCGGACAAAGCCTGTCCGGCGTTGGCCGCGATTTTCGCACCGGCATCCTGATAAGCCTGATCGGTAAAAGAGGCCGCCATTCCGGCACCTTTTTCAACGCTGACCTGGGCGCCCATATTGATAAATCTTTTGACAGCGTCCGGAGATGCGGCAACGCGTGTTTCACCCTGAAGGCGTTCTTTGGGGATCGCGATTTTCATTCATCTTTTCCTTGTCGGCTTTTGTTGTCGGTTTTGTTGTCGGGTTTCCTGAAACTTGGGCATAATTATGACCCCATCCGTTGCAATCAGCAACACCCTCAATCAAGTTTTTTCCCTATCAGAAAGACTTTCGTCGAATAGAGAACAACATTTCCTGATATAATCGTTTTTTCTTTGTTTACAGTATAATAATTCAAGGATTCGGATATATGGAAAATCTCATTCACATCAACAATGGTGACAAAATGCCCGGCGTTTTTACCGACCGGGAAATGACCGTCCGCATTCAAAAATTACGCGCTCTGTTATCGGTTAAAAACATAGATGCCGCCCTGTTCACGTCCTATCACGGGATTAATTATTTTTCCGGTTTTCTGTACTGTTGCTTTGGTCGGCCCTATGGGCTGGTGGTGACGGACACCGACGTTACATCCATATCGGCCAATATCGATGGCGGACAACCGGCAAGGCGGACTTTTGGCGGCGGCAATATCGTTTATACGGACTGGCAAAAAGATAATTATTACCGCGCCGTCAAACAGTTGCTACAGGGCGCCAAAACCATCGGCATTGAATTTGACCATGTCACGCTTGAGGTCCGGCAAAAACTGGAAGCCGCCCTCCCCGGTGTAACGTTGCTTGATATCAGCACCGATTGCATGACCATGCGAATGATTAAATCGGATGAAGAAATCGCCCTGATCACACAAGGCGCACGCATCGCCGATATCGGTGGTCAGGCCTGTGTCGAGACGGTACGGGAAAACATCCCCGAAGTTGAGGTGGCATTGGCATCGACAAACGCCATGGTCAGGGAAATCGCCAAAACCTATCCCGGTTCGGAAATACGCGATACATGGACATGGTTCCAGTCGGGCATCAACACCGACGGTGCCCATAACCCGGTGACCACAAGAAAGCTGCAAAAAGGTGACATTCTCAGCCTCAACTGTTTCCCTATGATCGCCGGCTACTACACGGCTTTGGAACGGACCCTGTTTTTTGATCACATCCCGAATGATCGCGCCCTTGAACTGTGGTCGATCAATGTCAAGGTTCATGAACGGGGACTGCAACTGATCCGCCCCGGCGTCAGGTGTTCTGACATCGCCAAAGCATTGAACGAAATTTACCGGGAACATGATTTGTTGCAATACCGCACCTTTGGTTACGGCCATTCCTTTGGCGTGCTCAGTCATTATTATGGTCGCGAAGCCGGGCTGGAGCTGCGCGAAGACATCGACACCGTGATCAAGCCGGGCATGGTGATTTCCATGGAACCGATGATCATGATCCCCGAAGGCATGGCCGGTGCCGGCGGTTACCGCGAACATGACATTCTGGTGGTCACGGAAACGGGGACTGAAAACATCACGCACTTTCCCTATGGCCCGGAACACAACATCATTCAGGCTGGCTGAATATCATATCCACAACCCGGCGTCCGGATTTTATCAACGCTCCGGCCTTTGCCGGTGAAGATTGCGCGCGCGCCAATTGGACCGTCCCGATCAAAACCGCCATCAGGCCCGCTGCTTTATGTTTGCGGTTTTGGCCGTGAAACCCTTCTGACAGCAAACCGAGCATACGTTCGTATCCATTTTGTAACGCGGTTTGAATGTCGCCGCCTTTTCCGGCCCCTTCGTCAATCAATGCCGCCAACGGACAACCGACGCCACGCGAGGTAACGTGGGTAAAGGATAAATAATTTTCCACATAGGCCGCTATCGCCGGCCCGGTCCCACGGCGCTGGATATCCTGTTCGAGGTCATCAAGAATTTCATCAACAGCCGAATTGATGGCCACAACGGCCAAGGCTTCCTTGCCGGGAAAATGGCGATAAAATCCACCGTGGGTTAACCCCGATGCTTTCATGACGTCACCCAGCGATGTCGCTTCGATACCCTTTTCACGAAACAGACGGGCGGCATTCCTGATTATATTTTTATGGGTTAAATCTTTATTTTCCTGAGACATCCGGGCCATCGGTTGATCCTTTGACTATTTTTTAACAGGCCAGTATTTACCTCTTGACATCTTAGATTATATATATCATCTATAATTTTAGATTACAATAGTCATCTTTAATTCAGATAACGGAATATCGTCATGCCGCCACCCCGCAAACAATCCGCCAAGGATCCCATGTTTACGGATTTTCCATCCATTGCCAAGCTGGTCAATCAACGGTTAAAGACCCGGGCTTTTATTTTGGGGGACGATTTCTCGGCCGCCGACATTGTCAATGGCGCGGGCATGATGTGGGCGGACCGTCTTGGGTTGCTGGACGGTTTCAACGCCATCAGGGACTGGCTGGCAAAACTACAAAACCGCAGCGCCTATAAACGCGCCCAAATTTTATAAAAATTACATCTCACAGAATAATCCATGAAACCAAGCATGCTTCCATTTCTGGTATTGATACAGTTTTTTGCCATATGGCATGTTTCAGACAAGGCAGAAAACAACAACACCATTACCGCAGACGGCCACCGGTTCATAACGGGGCTTATCGTCTTGCTTGCCATCTGGGCCGGAATTTCGTCCCTGTTGGCCATCAACCTGAGCTATCAAAGCCGCTGGTTTTTATCATCATGGCCGGCCTTTTGGGTGACGTCCATTGCCGTCACCATCGTCATGACGCCGTTAATGATATCCCGAGCGGCCAGAAATACCGTTCGCGGCATCATCGACAATACGCCGCTTTACGGCCTGGTGCTGTTTCAAGGATTAAGAACCCTTGCCATTGGCGGCATCATGAAATCCCTTAACGGTGAATTTGCCCTTTATTATGGATTGTACATCGGCATTCCCGACTTCATTTTTGGCCTGTCCGCCTTGGTTATGGCGCGTCTTGTTTATCAAGGGCGCGCCACAGACAAAGCTGTAGCCCTGTGGAATATCGCCGGGGCTATGATCATTGTGCCGTTTGGCATGGTGTTATTACAAATGGGATTGCCGGGTCCGATGCAGTTGTTCAGCAATGAGCCAACCATCACAACCATTTTTGAATTTCCCATGGCTCTGGCCCCGACCGTCATCGTCCCGGTTTTTGTAATGATGAATTTATTTGTGGCAATGCGCATCCTTGAGCGTACCGGAACCACAACCGCCACCCGGCCAGCGCAATAAAAACTGTTGAGGGCGGGTTTTAACTGATGAATAAATGCTGGTCGTTTTGCCGGGCGCAGGGTATGGCTTGATCTTCATTCCGATCAGAGGAAACATCCCGTGCCCGACCACCACAGAACCGCTTTGACCACCGCCGTTGTCTCGGCCATCAGTCTGGGCTTGATCACGACTTTTGCCGTGAAAGCCTATGCAGGCGGCACCAACCCGGCGACACTGGTTTTTTTCCGCATCCTGATCGGGGCCGCGGGCGGATTGATTTTTTTTACCACCGTCAAAACCAAGCATCCGCGTGGGCGCCACCACGTACCGGTCATCCTTGGCACCTCGCTTGGGCTGTTTGTTCTTAGCATCAGCTACATGATGGCGGTGCAGTATATTCCGCTTAGCTTAGCCGTGATCATTTTTTATACCTACCCGTTGCTGTTATTGCTGCTTGATGCTTTCACAGCAAGGGCGTGGCCCAAGCCGGGCGTGATGGTCGGCTTTGTGCTGGCCTTTGCCGGTCTGGCACTGGCGTTGCTGCCGTCAATAAATGATCTCGATATCCGCGGCATCGCTCTTGCCTTCATGGCGGCGATCGGGGCCACCACGGTTTTCACATTCAGCAGCAAAGGCGCGCGCCGCATCGGCATCACCCGGTTGCTGGCGGTTTCACACTTTGTGGTCTTGCCGGTGGCGTTCATCACGGTGTGGATCGGCGACGGCTTTCAATTGCCGGTCACCAATCCGGGGTGGGTCGGCCTGTTGGGGGCCAGCGTTTGTTATTTGTCCGGCATTTCTTTTCAATTCGTTGCCGTCAGGTTTGGCAACCCGGCTCGGATGGCGATGGTTTTCAATCTGGAACCGGTGGTGACGCTGATTGCCGCCATGGTGATTTTAAATGAACGTTTGCAGGGTATCCAGTACGCCGGTGCAGCACTGGTTATTGCCGCCATCCTGTTAACACCGAAAAGACCGGATTAATCGATTTTAAAATCAGAACTTTCGTATTTGAAACCTTTTAACTCGCTGGTTTGCCGGCCTAGAAAAATCGGATCGGCATCGGTGCGGTAAATATTGATCTTGGCGTTATAGACGTGCCGGGCAAGCCCGTGTTTATCAACAATCCGGTAGCGGCGAATGGCAAAATCCTGATCGCCGTCACCGGTTTTGTCCCCGGTCAGGTAACAACGGATATCGGATATTTCATCACCGGACAAATCAATACCGTCGAGTTTTGACAGGGTTTTCTGTGTGCGTTCAATAAATTCCACCGTATCAATACGTTCGTTCAGTCCGGTGGTCAAATCCGGCATCGGCACTTTGAAATCCCCCAACAACACCTGCCCCGGCAAGGCACGGTCAATCATCCGGGCCAGTTCAATGGTGACGTCGCCGACGATGTAGCTGTAGACCGTCGGGCTGAGAGCTTCGGACTGGTAAAATTCATAATGCCCGCCAACATGAAAAGACACCCTGACTTGCGGTGTGGTGTTGGCGCTGGATTTGCTGCGGGCGATGGCATTATCGGCCAGCACCAGATGCATGAAATGATAAAGATTGATGTTGGCCTGAACGCTGCGGTCCCGGTTCCAGATATAAAAGCCGTCCCCGGTCGTCGATCTGGCAAAGCTGATATCCAGACTTTTTGCCAGCATCCGCGCATAGGCCGAATTAAAGGAAAACGACAAACTGTTCAGTTGCGTCACCTGTTCAAGCGGGCTGAACAATGAAAAACCGACAATGTCAAAAAGCGCAACGGCGCGGTCTTCCACATAGGAAATGCTGTATTTGCCGATGGCGTCTTCGATCAGCGAACAATCAAGATCAACGCCCGGTTTAAACGGCAATTCAAGCCGCGTCGGCTCTATACCCATTTCCCGGGACAAATGATTGATGCCTTCGACGGTCACCTGTTTGCCGCTGGCGATGACGTCTTCAATGAAACTTTGTGATTTCAGACCCAGTGCCAGACCGCTTTCAAGGTCGGCTTCTGTTTTTTCCTTGCGCGCAAAGTCGCTGATGGCATAGTGCGGCACCACCATCACATCAATGGCATCCGCATGGGGCGTCCACACCAGAATAAGATTGCGCCCCAAGGCCCATTCCCGGTACAGCAATTCATCAAGGCATTGCAAATGATCCCGGGTCTGCTCATCCGGAACCTTTGCCCTGTTGGCATATTGATACGTTGCATCCGGTTTATTCATACAGACCCGTCATCCCTTGCGGGCTCATCGTTCCCTGCGGGATTTTGGTTCCCCTCGGGGCTGGCAGGCGGCCCCTTCCTCAACAAATCGGTTTCACCCAGCGCACTGTCTCTGGCATCTTTATGGTCTTCAAGACATTCGGACAGAGCTTGCAAATCATTTCCCATACGTTTCAGCAAAGATGTTGTTTTTTCCTGCAAGGACACATCCCCGTTTTTATCGACAAACGCCCCGACACCGTCCAGATGATGACGCACAGCCTTTAAGGCATCCTTAACGCTGCGCGGTTTTTTCATAAATATCCGGTGAACATCACGCAAATTATCAACCAGAATTTTAACTATGGCACGGACAAAAGGATCGCTTGCATCAATTTGTTTGCGCAAACGCGTTTCCGGCAAGCAAACGACCACGCTGTCCTCGACGGCCCGGGCATCGGCCATGCGGGGGGAACCATCAATCAGGGCCATCTCGCCAAAAAGTTGACCGGGCTTCATCGTCGCCAAACACACATCCTGCCCCGCCATTATTTTAAAAATACCAATGGCCCCGGTTTCAACAATATAGAGTGCATCCCCCTTGTCACCGTCGGCAAACAAAGTATCGCCTTTTTTAAAAAACGCTTTATTGACGTTGTCATCGGAAAAATACATCTATGATATCCTTGGCAATACCCGGGCAATACCCGTGGGCAATACCCGTGACCCTACCCCGGAAAAACAGCAAAGGCCAAGTTTTTCCGGATGTTAGGGTCCAGACTCATTTAATTCATCCATTCTGCGCGAGAAGATTTTTCCCTGAACAGGAAAAAGGATGCAGGAAATGTGGTGCATTTTCAAAACCTTTTGACGTATTCAGGGGACAAATATGCCGCGCCCGTAAATTTAAAACATGGGCGGGTTTGCAAAACAAACGATTTAGTCCCCATGAAACATTCTTGAATATGTTATACATGTCCTGCGTTTGTTTCATTTGCCTAAATCACTTGTTTTGCAAACAGAATTGCATAAATTGAATGAGTCTGGACCCTAGACCATATTCCATCATTGTTACAATTAACAAACCTTACAACAACTTGACAAGTTCACCGGGGTTTGCCAGATTGCGAAACAATATTTCATAACCATAACAATAAAACATTCACAGACGAAGATTCTTTTCCTCCTCCCGGATTTCATCACACATTTCATCACACATCAGGAGACTTTTATGCTTTGGACTTTAAGGCGTATTCTTGTGCTTATTGGCGTTCTCACTTCGGGTGCCATTATCGCCACAACCATATGGGTCTCGGGTGTCTATGAGCGGTTTTCACTGGACACATTGAACGATACATCGGGGATTATGGTCACCTATCTGATCGGGCAACGCACCAACGATCAATACCTTGCCAAAATGACGCCGATTGCCGATGAATGGGCGCGGTTAAACACCCTTGTCGATGGCGCCCGCAACAAGGATGTGAAAAAAACGTCCATCGCCGCCGATGATCCGTTTAATGACCGCAACGTGCTTGAAGGCACGGTCAAACTGAAACAGGTCTATATCTATGACAAGGATTTGCAATTGCTGGCCAAGTCCAGCAAGGGTAGCGGCCCAAGCATCCTTGAAAACGCCGCTTTGCGTCAACGCCTGCAAAAACGTGACCGCAGCCAGCAACGGCAATTTGAAAGTTTTCTCTGGCGCACCCCGGAGGGGATGCCCCTCCACAGTCTGATCGTACCCATCGGTGGCTTCCGGGTCGCCGGTTTTGTTGAATACATCACCGATCCGCTGGATACGTTAAAAGGACTGGGCGACGCCTTGAACGGAACGGTCAGGATTATCAATACCAATAACAACGTGTTGTTCGAAAGCGCCCCTGAAGCCAAGGCCAAGGATACCCCTGAAAAACCCAAAACCACCGCCAAAGCCCCCAAAGAAGAAACAAAACCATCACCGAAAGCCGTGCAAAACCCGAACCTTGAAACGCTCCGGGTGGATATTCCGTCATCACTGGGAGGCCCGTGGGCAACGGCAACGGTGACCCGGGATATTTCCGCATTCCGCAGCGACATCAAGGATTTGCGCAACACCGCCCTTGAAATTATCGCCGCCGTTCTATCCATCAGCGTCATCCTTGGTTGGGTGTTGTTGCGCTTTGCCGTATTCAGCAAAATCCGCCATTTCGCATCGGCCATGAGCCTGCTCGGTCAGGGCCGGGTTGATGTAGAAATCCCTGCAACCGGGAATGATGAATTCAGAACCATGCGTACAGCTCTTGAAGCCTTGAAAGAAACCGTTGGCGATGCCTTTCGCTTGGGCCGGGTAATTGACGCCAACCCGTCGGGGACCGCATTGGTTAACCTGAAAGGCGAGGTCACCTACCTGAACGCCGCTGCCAAATCGTTTTTCAATCTGGAAAGTTTTGATCCCCAAAACAGCCCGAAAACCGTCAGCTTATGGGGACTGGGTAACGATTTTATCGCCACCATCAACAATCCGTCAGCCATGCCCTGCAAACAAAGTCTCGAGGTTAATTCGGAAATCATTGCCCTTGTCGCCCATGAACAAACCAATAAAGACGGCCAATTGATCGGTTGCTCCATCACCTGGACCGTTGTTACCGACCGGGAAAAGGAACGCCGCATCGGGCTTCAAATCATGGAAGACATGACCCGCATTTCCGACACCGTCACCGAACAGGCCAAAAGGCTGGAACAGCTTTCCAACGATTTATCGTCACAATCCCGGGTCACCAGCAAACAGACAGAAGACGCCGAACAACTGTCATCCCTGAATAACGAAGAGGCACAAACGTCGGCCGCCACCATCGAGCAAATCACCACCGGCATTCAGGCCTTGAACCATGAAACCGACAAGGCGCAGGAAACCGCCAACGCCGCCATGGAAGCAGCAACCGAGGGCAACAAAGCCATTGAACGTCTGCAATCCTCCAGCAAGGAAATCGGCGATGCCGTCAGCCTGATTACGGAAATTGCATCACAGACGCGCCTGCTTGCCCTCAACGCCACCATCGAAGCGGCCCGCGCCGGCGAAGCCGGCAAAGGCTTTGCCGTGGTCGCCGATGAAGTGGGTAATCTGGCCGGGCAAACCACCAAAGCCACCGAGCAAATCACATCGATGATTGCAGCCGTGCAAAGCGAAGTCAGTAGCGCCACACAGGCGATCACGGAAATTGACAAGGTGATTCAGGACATTGGCCGGTTTCAGGAAACGTTCCGCGTCCAGACCGGCGAACAGGTTGTTGCCAGCGAACAGATTGCCGCAGGCATTACCAACATTGCCCGGCAATCGGAAAATGTCAGCGAACTGATCCAGAATGTTAACGTCGAGGCGGAAAAAACCGGCGGTATATCATCAAATTTGCTCGATGCGTCGCAACGTTTGACCAGCGAAGCCCACGATTTGAACGAACGCATCAATCAATATCAGAACCGGGAAGCGGCGGAATAAAATGGTGCCGGAAAGTCCTTCAGCGTTGCTTCTGTGTATTTTTATTTTATTTTTCCGCTTCAAGGTCATCAATAAAGGAAGAAATCACCGACAGACCACGCATCCAGAATTCCGGGTCTGTGGCATCAAGGCCAAAGGGTTGCAGCAAATCCTTGTGCCCCAATGTACCGCCTGATTTCAGCATGGTGAAATATTTGTCCTGAAAACCGTCATGGCCGCCCGCGTAAACATCATACAGCGAATTGACCAGACAATCGCCAAAGGCATAGGCATAAACATAAAACGGCGAATGAATGAAATGCGGAACGTATCCCCAGAATGTGCTGTATTCCGGGCGCAGTTTTATCGCCGGTCCCAGACTTTCGCCTTGCGTTCGCATCCAGATGTCGCCGATCCCGTCCGCCGACAGCTCGCTTTTTTGCCGGGCCTGATGAACGCCCCATTCAAATTCATGAAAAGCGATTTGCCGGACCACCGTGTTCATCATGTCTTCGACCTTGCCCGCCAGTAAAATCCGTTTTGCCGCCCTGTCGGTTTCATTTTCCAGCAACGATTTAAAGATCAGCATTTCACCAAACACCGATGCGGTTTCAGCCAGCGTCAGCGGCGTCTCGCTCATCAATGTGCCCTGTTCACGGGCCAGCATTTGATGAACCCCGTGCCCCAGTTCATGGGCCAGGGTCATCACATCGCGGGATCGGCCATGAAAGTTCAGCAAAATATAGGGATGCGCCGACGCCACAACGGGATGGGAAAAGGCACCGGAATTTTTACCCGCTCTTAATTGGGCATCGATCCAGTTGTTGTCAAAAAATTCAGCAGCGATATCGGCCATTTCCGGGGCAAAACCGGCATACGCGTCCAGCACAATGGATTTACCGTCCTGCCATGAATAGGTGCGGTCCCGGTCACCGGGCAACGGCGCGTTGCGGTCCCAGTATTCCAGTTGATCAACACCGAACCAGCCGGCTTTCAGGGCATAGTAACGGTGCGCCAGATCGCCATACCGGGATTTGACCGATGTCACCAGCGCCTCAACAACGTCGTCTTCAACCCGGTTGGCCAGATTGCGGCTCGACAGGGGCGTTTCGTATTTGCGCCATTTGTCGTCGGTCTGTTTGTCCTTGGCCAATGTATTGGTGATTTGCGTCAACACCCGCTGTTCCCCGGCCAGTCCCTTGGCCAACGCAGCGGCGGCGGATTTGCGTTTGCCCTGATCCTTGTCGCTTAGAAAATTGAGCACGGAACTTAAATCCAATGGCTGTTTTTCACCCTCCATTATAAAACGCATCGTCGCCATGGTTTCATCAAACAGGCGCACGAACGCCGCCCGCCCGGTTAATGATTTTTCCTGTAACAGGGTTTCCATCTGATCGGACAATTGACGATCCTTATAAAGCCGGACGCCGTCGATCCACGGTTTATAGCGGGCGACAGCTTTATTTTTCATCGCCTTTTGCAATGCGGTTTCATCCATGCGGCCGATTTCCAGCGTGAAAAACAGAATGACCGTGGAAATTTCCGTGACCCGTTCCTGTATGCCCTGATAGAAACGCCCGGTTTCCGGGTCGGCAACATTGCCCGCCTGCAACAACTGGGCAAAGGCAAAAACTTTATAGACCTGATCACAGATGGTCTCGTATTCCTGAATGGCGTTGGCAAAATCGCGGGCCTTTAAATCCCCGGTCCGGGTCTGGTATGCGGACTGAAAGCGGCGGGCCTGATCACGGGCAGTCTTTAAATCCCGATCAATATCAGGGTCATCCAACCCTTGATACAAATCCGTTAAATCCCAGACGGGCAAGGCTCCGGCGTCGGCAACACTGGTGGTCATTAAAAAACTCCCAAAAACAAAAAAACCGTTTAATATGCATAACTAAAATAGAGCACGTGAACAGGCATTCACAACGACAAAGACAATAATTATCGAGGCTTCCGGAAATGACATCGACCGCAACCAAATACAAATGGCCCAATCTGGCGACCATGTTTTTCAACCAAGCGGAAAAGCTTGGCGACAAGCCCATGGTCTGGCGCAAAACGGACGGTCAATACCGTAGCCAAAGCTGGAACCAGATTGCAAAGCGCGTCAAAGAGCTGGCGCGGGGTTTGACCGCCCTTGGCATCGACAAAGGCGACCGCGTGGTGCTGGTATCTGAAAACCGTCCCGGCTGGGTCGTTGCCGATCTGGCGATCATGTCCATTGGCGCCATTACGGTGCCTGCCTACACCACCAACACCGTCGAAGACCACGTCCATATTCTTAAAGACAGTCAGGCCAAAGGCTGTCTGGTATCCACCGCCAAACTGGCCGAAAACCTGATGATGGCCGCCAGCCTCAGTCCGGATTGTCAATTCATGATCCAGTTTGAAACGGACATCCCGTCCTCCCGGCAGGGGCTGAACTGTCTTTCCATCAGTGACGCCGTTGAAGCCGGACGGCAGGACCCAACCGATATCGAGGCGCTGGCCGAAACCTGGCGTCCCGATGATACCGCATCGATTATTTACACGTCCGGAACCGGTGGCGCGCCCAAAGGCGTGATGCTGTCCCACAAAAATCTGTTTCATAACTGCGCCGGGGCCACGGGTGCGCTTTTGGAACTGGGCCTTGAAGACGAAGTGTTTTTATCTTTTTTGCCGCTTTCCCATTCCTATGAACACATGGCCGGACATTTTTTCCCGATGACCATCGGGGCTGAAATATTTTACGCCGTCGGTATTGATACCCTCGCCGCCAATATGGTTGAAGCCAGACCCACCATCATGACCGCCGTGCCCCGGTTATACGAAACCATGTACCAGCGGATTATGTCTGGCGTTAAAAAATCCGGTGGCATCAAGGAAAAGATGTTCATGAAAACGCTGGAACTGGGGAAAAAACGCTATCACAACCCCAACAGCCTGAACGGCATTGAACGCGTGCAAGACGCCGTGCTGGACAAACTGGTTCGGGATAAAGTCCGCGCCCGTTTTGGCGGCAGATTAAAAGCACTGGTCTCGGGCGGAGCGCCGCTTAACCCGGATATCGGGCTGTTTTTTACCAGTCTGGGGCTGTGTATTTTACAAGGGTACGGACAAACGGAAACGGCGCCCCTGATCAGCGTCAACCGGCCATCAAGCCCGACCATGCACACGGTCGGCCCGCCGGTGCTGAACACGGAAGTTAAAATTGCCGGTGACGGGGAAATCCTCGCCCGCGGCGACATGGTCATGCAAGGTTACTGGCGTGATCAGGAGACGACGGATCTGGTCATCCGTGACGGCTGGGTGATGACCGGCGATATCGGTCATATGGATAAAAACGGCCATTTGATAATTACGGACCGCAAAAAGGATATCATCGTCAATTCCGGTGGCGACAACATCGCCCCGGCGCGCATCGAAGGCATCCTGACGCTCACCCCGGCCATCGCACAGGCTGTTGTTTTTGGCGACAAACGCCCGCACCTGATTGCCCTGATCGTACCAGATGAGGACTGGCTGAAAACGTGGCAGGCCGAAACCGGGAAAACCGGTGATCTGAACACCTTATCCGGGGACAAGGATTTGCATCAAGCCCTGGCACAAACAGTGTCAGAGGTTAATCAGGGCCTGTCCAGCATTGAAAAAATCCGCAAATTTTTAATCGCAGGTGAAAAATTCAGCACCGACAACGAACTGCTGACCCCGACACAAAAAGTGAGGCGGCATAAGATTCTTGATCAATACGGCCATCAGCTTGATCAACTGTACCGTTGACGATAATTGGCCGCCAATAATCCGGACAAGATCAAAATCAGCGCGGCCAGTGCTTGCCACGTCAGGCTTTCACCCAGAAACACCGCGCCCCAGCCAACGCCCATCACCGGGATCATGTAATTGATAAAGGCAACAAACCCGGCGCCTTTGGCATGGATGATTTTAAAAAACAAAACCGTTGCCAGCCCCGTGGGCAGAACCCCTAAATAAACCGTGGCGGCAATGGCGGAAAAATCAGGCTGCATCAACCACGGCTGATCAAG